>Ga0310786_10003060_pt1 | contig 24689 bp, 17 predicted proteins | sample AusTroGonzalo_MG_FD_203881 | JGI IMG/M metagenome (GOLD analysis project Ga0310786, IMG submission 203881) | Bovine rumen microbial communities from tropical cattle in Woodstock, Queensland, Australia - Gonzalo_03 (v2) (version 2) | ecosystem: Host-associated > Mammals > Digestive system >...
ATTTATCCCGTTCCCGTTCCATCCATCCTTCCATCCTTCAATCCGCCTGCCGAGACGCCTCCCCCAACCACTCCCTCCTCCGGAACCGCAACCCTTCTCCGATTTGCCCCCGAAACGTGGTCCCTCGCCGACATCCCGGCCGCCGAGGCCCTTCTCGAAGCCATTCCCGCCTGGACCAACACCCCTTGGAACGCCACTGTTTCCCTCCGTTTCGACGGCCAAGGCCTTCCCGCCGCCGTTTTCCTCGAAACCCCGAGCGACGATTCCGCCATCGACGCCCGTCTGGTTGCCGCTCTCCACGCGTGGCGCCTCCCCTCGCCTTCCCTCCCCCGCGAATCCACGGTTGCATTCTTTTTCGCGCCGCCCCCCGCTCCCTGATGGCAGGCCTCCCGCGGCAAAAGCCCCGCCGGATTTCCCGGCGGGGCTTCCGCGCCTTACGGCCAGTGCAGGTCGAGACGGTAGAAGGCCCCGTTGTCCACCGGCTGGACATCGTAGAAGTAATCGATGCCGTCTTCCCCGGCTTCGTGCACGAAGGAGTTCGTCGCCCAGGTCTCCGGCGGGTTCGTGACCGCCGCCGTCGAACGGACGGTGAAGTTCGTGATGGGCCAGACCGGATCGTTCCCCGTCGTGTAGAACGACACCGTGCCGTCCGCCTCGACCGTAATGTCGTGGAGTGCGATCGGATCGGCGAAGGGGAAGGTATAGGTGAACGGATTGGCACGGGCTTCGGCTTCCGTCGCAAAGTTGGTGGAAATCCCGCCGCCAACATCGCCGAGCCAGGCATTGTCGTAGATGCTCTTGTTCGGCCGGACCGCCATGTAGTAATGCAACGTGTCGCACCGCGGATAAGTGTAGGCGGGAATGGTCGCCACGTAGTAGCGGTGGCCCGCCGCGTCTTCCGAGTTGTCCATCAGGCGCATCTGGATCGTTTTCCAACCCGTTTCCTTCTGGTTGCGGTAATACAGCGTCCCTTCCGGCCCGCTGTTCCCGAGCTGGGCCGTGTCGTACCCCCAAACGACCTGCACCGAATCCCACATCGCCGCATCCGAGGGCGACCGCATCGTGAACGGATTGACGATGTCCGAACGCACCGGCACGACGACCGCGGCCGGATTGTGCCAGACATTCGCGAAATTGACCGTCAGGGCCTGCAGGTCTTCGCCCACGTTTTCCTGCCCGATGGTGATGGCCGTCGTGCTGCTCCATTTGGAGGGAAAATCCCCCGCGTACGTTCCCCGTCCCGTCACGGAAAGGGAATTGGTTGTGCCGGCTTGCTGATTGGCGTTGATGTAGGCCGCCCCGCCCAAAGCCTGGCCGCCGTAGGAAATCGACTGCACCTGGAATCCGTAGTTGTCCAGCAACCGCACCACCCCGACCTCGTCGTGGACGTGGTTCTTGAAGGATGCCCCACCGGGCGCCACGCTCTCGGGCACGAACGTGTCAAGGACCTGCTGGACACTTTCGCCGGCATCTTTCAGCTCCTGGTCCCCCAAGACGTAGAACCCGTGCGAGCCATTCGTCGAAACCGGCGAATTTCCCGTGCCGAGGACGGTGTTCGAAGGAATCACGTAGGTCGCGTAGACCGCCTGGTTCCCGTTCTTGATGATGTCCGCATCGGCCCCGAAGGCCAGTTCAATTTTCCATCCCGAAATGTCCGTGTCCGCCAATCCGCAAATTTCCACGAATTCGTGGTTCTGCGCGAACTCCCAAGTCCACTCGTCGAAATCGTCCTGGTGCTGGATGTAGAAAATTTCGTTGATCCACACCGAACCTTCCGACAAGGCGCTGATGCCGGTCGTCTGGACGGGCGAAACATAGGTGTTGGTCGCATACGTCCCGTCGGCGCCGACACCGGCGAAGACGACCTGCACCGCGTAGTCGATCCGGGTGCCCGGCGAATACGGTCCGAACGCCTCCGCCGAAACGTAGTTCGCATAGCCGTTTTCCACCATCGCCACCGTCTGCGTCGCACCGGCGCCAAGCGACCACAACCCCTCGACGGAAAGGATTTCCGCGTCGTACTTGCCCAGCACCGTCGCGTTGAGCGTCACCGAATCCGCGGTCGAAATCACGCCCGGTTCCGTCCAGGCCGAAACGGTCACGCTCGCACCCGGCGTGGGCTCGCCGATCGAGACGTTGTCGATGTTCAGCCACGCCGCGCCGCTGTCGTGGTACCACCGGACGTAATGCCAGTCGTTCGACCCGGTGTTGTAGTAGCGGAAGGTCTGGAACTCCGTGTTCGTGAAGGTGTAGGTCTTCGCCGTCGTCCACGACGAACCGTCCTCCGAAAACTCCAGCTTGTAGGTCGGCTTCCCGTCCGTCTTCGTCTGCACGTCGAAGGAAACGTTCGCGACGCCATCCGGGATGTAGCCGCTGCGGAGCCAGGCGTGGTCGCCCACGGTGTCGCGCATCCGCGCGCCGTAAGTGCCGTCCCGCCCGCCGTCCGTAGTCACGGTGGCTTTCCAGACTTCCCACCCCTGCCACTGCGCCGTGCCCTTGTCGTAGGCGGTCTTCTGCGGCCAAGAGTCGAAATTCTGCGAGGGGTAGTAGGTCGGCGTTTGCACGCGGATGTCGTCCAGCAGGACCGGCACGTCGTTGTTGGGGTCCGCGTAGAGGATGCGGATGCCCGATGTGTTCGTCTCGTAGACGTAGCCGGAGAAGGTGGTCGCTTCCGTGCCGACCTCGCAACCGCTTCCGAAATCGGTCCACGTCGCGCCTCCGTCGGCGGAAATCTGGAACTTCAGCGTCACGACCGTGTTGCTGTCCGCCCCGCAAGCCGGATCGATCTGCGCCCAGAAGGTCGTTTCTCCGCAACCGCCGGAAAGGTCGGGAGAGGAAACCCAGCCATTGGCCGGATTGATGCGCGCGCAGGCAGAGCCGCCGTTGCCGCCCGCCGGGACGATGGCCCCGTCCGCAATCGTCCAGCCGTTGCGCGTCCAGGTCCCGCTGTTCGTCGCGCCGGCGGCCCAGCCCGAGAATTTCTGCAGGCGCTTGGAAGCGGAATACTCGTCGATGGCGATATCGTCCAGGCGGACCCTGTTCGCCGTCGACGAACTCCGCACGTGCCGCAGGCGCACGAACAGCACGTCCGCCGCCCCGACATCCGCCGAATAGAGGCGGAACTGCGTCCCCTTGCACAGGATGGTCAGCACGTCGTTCGTCTTCCACGTGGCTTGTTCGGGATAGAGGTTTGCCGTCGTGTCCGAGCTGCTTTCCACCACGATCGTCTCGTCGGAATTCGTGGTCTCCGTCCGGGCCCAGAAGAAGACCGCGCCCGCACCGCCGGAGAGCTCGCCGCTGATGAGGTGGGCATCTGGCTGGAGCTGCAGCGAATAACCCGTCGGGATGAATTCCCCATCGGGAGTGTCCGAGAAGGAATGCTTGCCCAGATCGGTGAAATCGTCCTTTTCCCACACGTCCCACTCCGAAAGGTCGAAAGCGGAAGAAACCTCCGACTTGTTGCCGTTCGTCACCCCGTTCCGGCGCACCAGCGTGTGGTCCCGCGAGCAGAAGCTCCAGTAGGACCCCGTGGCCCCTTCTCCCGCCTGTCCCATGCGGTCCGCGACCGTCGAACCGTTCCGCAGCACCAGCACGTCGTCGCCGTTGAACGTCAGCGCGGCATCCGTTTGGTTCGCCGCCGCCGCCAGGCTTTGCGCCGGAGGAACGTGGTCCTCCGCGGGTCGCGCCAGCACGTGGCTGGAAAGCGACGAGACCTTGCCCGTCAGCGCGATCGAAACCGTCGGCGCCGCCGCTCCGTTGTCGTACTGGTCCAGATACCAGCCGGAAAGGTTCACGTCGTTCTTCGTTCCGTTGAAGATTTCCACGGCCTTGTTGTTGTCGGAACCTTCGACGACCTTCGCCAGGAGCATCGTCCCGTAGATGGCGTCCGCCGGCGTGTTCCAGACCGTCGTGCCGCGCGACACGGTCCAGTCGTTCGCGATGTACTGGGGAGACTTGATTTCGCCCCACGCGTCGAAATTCTGCGTCCGCCCCGCCGCGTATTTCGCTTCCACGTCATCGAACAGGAACGCCCCGCCGCCTTCGATGTCCGTCACGCGGAACACCACATGCGCCGTTGCCGCTTCGGCGGGAATCCCCGCCTCCAGCACCACCAGTTCCCAGCGCTCGCCCGGCGCGGCGATGTTCGCCGCTTCCGTGAAGAGGTTCGCGCCCGAAGCGTCACGCCATTCGACCTGGATCTGCACCAGTCCGGCCGAAACTTCCCCCATCCGGCGCACGTAGGACGAAACGCGCAGCAGCGATCCCTTCCCGGCGTCCACCGCGATGTCCTGGTCGAAGCCCGCGTAGGTCTCCCAGTCGTCCCAGAGCCGCTGGATGGCGCAGGCGTTCGTCCCGGAATGCACCGGATAGCCGCTTCCGCTGTCCACCGCGCGGATGTAGTCGGAACGCGGCCAGCGGTTCCACTGGGACGGGACCCGTTGCCCCCAGGCCTCCTCGCTCGCCTCGAACGAGGGGTTCTTCAGCAGGTTGATGCTTTCCGAGGCGAGATAGATCCGGCTGTAGGTGAACGCCCCTGTTTTTTCGTTGAAATAGAGAAGATATCGGCCCGGCAGGTTGTTCAGCACCGCCGGCCGGACTTCTGCCTTGGAAGCGGCTTCGGCCATCGTCCCGTTGACCGGCGGCGTCAGCGCATTCGTGGTCGTGCAGGTCCAGTGTTTCGCCGGGGTCCCGTCGGCGTCGCACCCCGTGAAATACAGCGTCGCCGAAGCCCGCCCGTCGTTCGTCACGAAATGCTCGGACCGCCACTGCCGCGATCCCATCGGGATCATGTTCACCAATTGCTCCCCGTTGGCCACGAAGGTCCCACCGGCCGCGACATAGTCCACGTTGTATTCCCGGACTTCCGTCTGCGTGACCGTGAAGACGTTGCGGGCCGTGTCCAGGGTCACGTCGAACGTGCCGCCGAGCCCTTCGATCGCGAATCCGGCCGACCCCGCCGCGCAACCCGACACCGGGGCGTTCGTTTCGATCTGGAACGTTTCCGCGGACACGGTCCCCCAGTCCTGCGTCTCGGACCCCGTCGCCACCCGGAACAGGAAACCGCTTCCCAGCATGTCCATCGAAAGGCCGGACACCGTCCAGAGGTTGGCATTCGTCGCATTCCGCGCCATGGCCCCGTTCGTCAGCGCCCCGTTGTCGTTGAATTCCCCGATGAACTGCACGCCCGACACCGCCGGCGGCGTCGGGGAGACCGGCTCCAGCGAAAAAATCCCCGTCTCGCTGTTGAAAGTCGCCAGATACGGCGTTCCCGCCTTCAGGCCCGACACCTTGATGTTCGACCCATCCCCCAGCGGCCCGGCGTCCACCACCGGCGTTCGCACGATCGACATGGCCTCGTGCCCCCAGCTGGTGCCCCAATCCTCGTTCGCCACGAACTTGAATTCCCCTTCCGCCGCCGTGAACGTCACCCGGCCCGTCCAGACGTTCGGGTCGCCCGCCGTCTTCGCCAGCAGGTTCGCACCGGTGTTCCACGCGGGCGAAAGGCAATCGCCGGCGACGGACATGCGCCGGTACGAGGTCGGAACAATGGAAAAAATCCTCGTCCGGCTGTTGAACGTCACGAAGTACTCCGTCCCCGCGTCGAGCCCGGAAATCTTGATGTTGTCTCCGGGACTTTCCAGCGGCCCGGCGTCCTTCGCCGGGAAGTGGTCGATGGTCAGGGAGCCATCCCCCCAACTGGTGGCCCACTTCTTGTCCGCCGCGAACTTGAACTCCCCGCTGGACTTCGTGAAGGTCACGCGGCCCGTCCACACGTCCGCGTCGTCCGCCGATTTCGACAGCAGGTTCGCGTCGGTCGTCCATTCCGGACTGAGACAACTGCCGACGATCGCCATGTAGTCGTAGGCCAAGGCGGGTTGCGCGCTCCCGCAAAGCAGGGCGAAAACCGGAAGCAACCATTTGAGTTTCATATCCGCACCTCGTGGAATCGCCGGGACGCCATTGTCCCGTGACTTCACTCTACACCACCCTCCCGTGCGCGCGCAATCTCCTTATGGTCTTTTCCCCCGAAAAATCGCGGGCAGGCCCCTAGGCCAGCAGGGGGGCCAGAAAACGGCGGAGATCCTCCTCCAGGTCCAGTGCCTCGTAGCGGCCCAGACGGGCGTCCTGCCCGGCCACGATGGCCTTGCGCAACGGCTCGTCCGAGGCGATCCGCCCCAGCGTTTCCGCAATCAGGGGGTAGTTCTTTTCGCGGACCAGAACCCCAGCCCCGTCCATCGTTTCCGCCACCGCCCCGGCGTCGAAGGCCACCACCGGCACGTGGTGCACCATCGCCTCCAGCAGCGGGATGCAGAACCCTTCGTGTTCGCTCAGGCACAGAAAGACGTCCGCCGCCTCGTAGGCCGCCACCAACTGGGATTGCAGCACCGCGCCGGGCGTTTCCAAGTGCCGGAGGCGGAGTTCCTTCGCCTGCGACAGCAACATCGCGTGGTAGCCTTCCATTCCCGCGTACGATCCCACCAACAGCAACCGCGAATCGCGCCGCACGCCGTTCTGGAAGTGCCAGAACGCCGCGAGCAGGTCCTCCAGACGCTTGTTCGGCGCGCAACGCCCGACGAACAGCACGTTGAACAGCCCATCCCGCCATTTCCGCAACATCGCACGGTCCGGCGCGCCCCGAAGGCGCGAAAAATCGATCACCAGCGGCAGGACGCGGACGTCCCGGTAGCCCATCGCCCGCAGTTCCCCCGCGTTGAACTTGCTGACGGCCATCACCACCTCTGCTTCATCCTTCAGCGCCCGGACCTGCTCCAGGCCGCGCTGGAGCGCCGCCGCCGTCTGTTCCTGGAAAATGCGGAAGTAGGAGGGCGGCGTGATGTTGTGGTAGATGATGGCTTTTTTGCACTTCAGCCGCCGGAACAGGTCGTTGACGTCGGACCCGATGGAAAGGTGCAGGAGGGCGACGTCCTCCGGCGCGAAATCCCCCATGCCGCCCGCCAGGTCCTTCGCGTCCCCCCGCAGTTCCGACGGGATCCGCCGCGCTTCGCAGTAGATGTCGGAACGGTGCCCCCACGACCGGAACAAGGCCCGGAGCGCGCGTGCCTCGTTGGAAATCGCGTCGCCGTGCACGTAGCCGGCGACCAGCTGGTGGATTGCTTGCATGCCGCCTCTCTAGCACGTCCGCGGCGGCCTTGCAAAGAGGAATCCGGGCTTGCGGGAAACTCGCGCCTGTGGGATAGTGTCGGCATGAAGCGGTTTTCTCTTGGTTTGGCGCTCGTGTGTGCGGGCGCGTGTTGGTTCCTCCCTTCCCCGGGTTTTTCCGCGGAAACCGGCTTGGCGGCGTGGGGCGCGAACGGCGACAACGACCCGCTCCTTTCCCCGCCCGTCGCCGTCTGGACGGATGCCGAATCCATTTCCGCCGGCGCCACCCACGGCCTCGCCGCCAAAAACGGCACCGTCTACGCCTGGGGTGACAACTCCCACGGGCAATGCACCATTCCCATCGCCGCGTCCAGTGCGGTCAAACAGGTGTCGGCCAGCATCCGCATCCCCCTGCCGGACGACGATTTGGACAAACCCGTAGACAGTTTCAGCGTCGCGCTGCGTTCCGACGGCGAAGTCCTCGTCTGGGGGGACGATCCCGACAAGGCGCTCCGCGTTTGCGAGTCCAAATACATTCCCGACGACGTGAAGGCAAAAGGCGTTTCCGCCGTCGCCGCCGGCGGCGAACACGTCCTCGCACTCAAAAACGGCAGGGTTTACGCTTGGGGCAGCATCCATTACGCCGTCACCTCCTCCATTCCCGCGGCGGTTTCCTCCGGCATCAAGGCCATCGACGCGGGCGGCTATTTCGGCATGGCGCTTTCTTCCAACGGAACGGTTTACGTCTGGGGCGACCCGGAAGATGCCGGCCCTTCGGTCAACGTCGCCGACGCAGCCAACATCCCCGCCGCCGTCAAGGCCGGGGGCGTTTCCGCCATCGCCGCCGGCACCTACCACGCCCTCGCCCTCAAAGGCGGTGCCGTTTACGCTTGGGGGGAAAACCCGGCCGCCATCGAAGTTCCCGCAGAAGCTTCTTCCGGAGTCGAAAAAATCGCCGCAGGCGATTGCATCAGCCTCGCCCTCAAATCCGACGGTTCAATCGTCGCTTGGGGAGATTCCTGGGTGAGCGACGACATGCCGTCCGTAGCCGCCGGGGGCGTGGCGGAACTTTCCGCCGGTTCTTTCGCCATGGTCCGCAGCTCCCGCATGGCTCCCGTTTTCACCAATGCCAGCGTCATCGCCGCGAACGGCACCGTCGCCGCTCCGTATTCCCAAACCCCGACCGCCGCCATCGGCATTCCCGACCCCACCTACCTGAAAGGCACGAACTGGCCTTCTTGGCTTTCCCTCGATGCCGCCACCGGCACCCTTTCCGGCACCCCTGCCGAGGCCGGGACGTACACCTTCCCCCTCGTCGCCAGCAACCAATGGGGCACGGAAAAGGCCAGCATCACGATTTACGTCTACGAACAGCAGATTCCCCCCACGTGGGTGTGGCCGACCGATCCCACCCAAATCGCCACGGCCTACGTCGGCGTCGCCTACTCCGCCCGGCTCCAGGCCACCGGAAACCCGGATCCCACCTACCGTCGCACGCCGGACACCCCCATCCTTCCCGGCGGCCTCAACCTCTCTTCCGATGGTCTGCTTGCCGGAACGCCGACCGAAGCAACAACCAACCGCCCCTTCTACCTTGAGGCGGTCAACACCGCTGGAACCAACAGGATCCAGGGTGTTTGGAACATTACCGCCCCTGTCGCCCCCACCCTGACCACCGCCGCCCTTCCCGGCGGCACGCAAGGCGTCTCCTACGAAGAATTCCAACTCGAAGCCACCGGCTCCATTCCCGCCAACGGGTTCACCTACTCCGCCACCAGTCTCCCCGACGGCATGACCCTCTCCGAATCCGGCATCCTCTCCGGTACGCCCGCCGAAAGCGGCACGTTCTTGGTCTCCATCGTCGTCCACGGCGTCGTCCTTGCCAACGGCACCCGGCTTGATTCCAATCCTGCGGTCCGCCCCCTCATCATCGCCGCAACCGCTCCGCCGACTCTCGTCGCGCAGGACCTCCCGGCCGCCCGCGTCGGCACCGCCTACGAGGCCGCCGTCACCGCCACCGGTTCCGCGCCCATCACCTACTCCGCCACCGGTCTCCCCGGCGGTCTGGCCTTCTCCGAAGACGGCGTCCTCTCCGGCACGCCCACGACCCCCGGCACCTACTCCATCGCCGTCACCGCCACCAACTTCCGCGGCTCCGACACCGCCACCTATCCGCTCGTCGTCGAACCCGACACCATCCTCCCCGACGAAATCCCCTTCGGCCCCGTTTCCTTCGCCAACGGCAAACTCGTTCTCCAGTGGCAGAACCCCACCAACGACACCTATGTCGTCGAACTCTGGACCGCCCCGAACGTCTTCGCCCTCGACCCGCTCGTCCCCAACGGCACCAACCAAAACCTCGGCGTCCAGATTTCGCCGTGGACCACCACCATCGACACCACCCCCGCCTTCTTCCGCCTCCGCGCCAGACCCAAATAACCCGCCGTCCCTCCCCGCTTTTTCCCCTTTCCCCGCCATGCACGAACTGGGCCTCATGGACCGCCTTCTCGCCGACGCCCTCGCCACCGGCGCCGCGTCCATCCGCAAGCTCCGCGTCCGCATCGGCGCCCTCTCCGGCGTCGAACCCGACGCCCTCCGCTTCGCCTTCGCCGCCCTTTCCCCCGGCACCCCCGCCGAAGGCGCCGCCCTTGAAATCGACCCCGCCCCCGTCCGCATGGCCTGCGACCGTTGCGGCGCGTCCTACGAAGCCTCCCCGGCCCGCTACGTCTGCCCCTCCTGCGGCTCCGCCACCGGCGACATCGTCGGCGGCACCGAAGTCGAACTCCTTTCCATCGAGGTTCCCGGACATGTGTGAATCCTGCGGTTGCCACGACTCCATCCACGCCCACGGCCATTCCCACGACCATCCCCACGACCACGGGCACGGGCACCCCGGCGGCGATTCCCGCACCGTCGAAATCCGCTCCTCCGCCCTCGCCCTGAACCAGCGCTTCGCCGACCAGAACCGCGGCTGGTTCCGCGCCAAGGGCTGGACCGTTTTCAATCTCCTCTCCTCCCCCGGCTCCGGCAAAACCGCCCTCCTCGAACAAGTACTCCGCGCCCTCCCCGGCTCCGCCGCCATCGTCGGCGACCTCGCCACCGACAACGACGCCGCCCGCCTCCGCCGCTCCGGCGCCCCCGCCATCCAAATCCAGACCGGTACCGCCTGCCACCTCGACGCACACCAAGTCGCCCACGCCATTGATTCCCTCCCCGCCGACCTCCCCATCCGCCGCCTCTTCATCGAAAACGTCGGCAACCTTGTCTGCCCCGCCTCCTTCGACCTCGGCGAACACAAGCGCATCGTCCTCCTCTCCGTCACGGAAGGCGAAGACAAACCCCTCAAATACCCCGTCGTTTTCGCCACCGCCGACCTCGTCCTCGTCACCAAAACCGACCTCGCCGCCGCCGTCGGCTGGGACCGCGACGCCGCCCGCCGCGCCATCGCCGCCGCCGCTCCCCGCGCCGATGTCCTCGAAATATCCTCCAAAACCGGCGAAAACCTCCCCGCCCTCCTCGACTGGCTCGCCCGTTGCTGATTTTCCCTTCCCCGCGCCCCATGACCGCCCCCGCCGCCGCCATCAAGCCCCTTCCCGACCACGTCATCAACCAGATTGCCGCCGGCGAAGTCGTCGAACGCCCCGCCAGCGTCATGAAGGAACTCGTCGAAAACGCCCTAGACGCCGGTGCCACCCAGATCCAGGTCGATGTCGTCGACGGCGGCCGCAAGCTCATCCGCGTCCTCGACGACGGTTCCGGCATGGACCGCCCCAACGCCCTTCTCTCCATCGAACGCCACGCCACCAGCAAACTCCAGTCCATCGAGGACCTCGACGACCTTTCCACCATGGGCTTCCGAGGCGAAGCCCTCGCCTCCATCTCCGCCGTATCCCAGTTCACCCTCCTCACCGCCCGCGCCGACGACCCCGAAGGCACCGAAATCCTCGTCTTCGGCGGCCGCATCCAGGATGTCCGCTCCGCCGGCGCCCCGCCCGGCACCGACATCCACGTCCGCAACCTCTTCTTCAACGTCCCCGCCCGCCGCCGTTTCCTCCGCTCCGCCCAGACCGAATTCACCCACATCCGCCAAACCTTCGTCCTCGAAGCCCTCGCCAACCCCTCCGTCGCCTTCGTCCTCCGCGCCGACGAAGCCGACGTCCACCGCCTGCCCGCCGCCCCCGACCTCGCCACCCGCGTCCGCGACATCTACGGCCCCGACCTCGCCGCCCACCTCGCCCCCCTCCGTTACGACACCGGCCTCCTCCGCGTCTCCGGCCTCGCCGGCCTTCCCCCCTTCTCCCGCCTCGACCGCGAATGGCAGCATACCTTCGTCAACGGCCGCCCCGCCGGCTCCCCCATCCTCCTCTACGCCATCCAGACCGCCTACCGCGAAGCCCTCCCCGGCGGCCGCTATGCCCCCCTCTTCCTCGACCTCCGCCTCCCCGGAACCCTCGTCGACGTCAACGTCCACCCCGCCAAGAAGGAAGTCCGCTTCCGCCGCCCCACCGAAGTCCGCGACGCCGTCATCGAAGCCATCCGCCTCGCCATCGCCGGCTCTCCCCGCCACGCCACCCCGCCCGCCCCGCGCAAACAAACCCACGCCTCCTCCCTCCCCCCCGTCCCTCCCTCCTCCGCCGCCGTCCCCCCCGCGGCCGGAACACCATCCCCGGCGCCCGCCGCCCCGCCAACCCCGCCGCCCCTTTCCCTCCCCTTCACCCTCGTCCCCCCGCCCGCCGAAGGCCAAACCCGCCTCCCCCTCACGCTCGGAAAAACCGGAGAAAAAACGGAAATTCAGCCTAAAACCACGCAAATTCCTCCCACTGGAGATCCAAGTGGGACCCACCACGTTTCCGCCCCCGCCACTCCGCCGGCCACCTCCACCCCCGCCCCCGCCACTCCGCCGGCCACCTCCACCCCCGCCCCCGCCGACACCGCCGAATCCCCCTTCACCACCATTCCCGCCATTCCCGGACAGCCCACCCCGCCGTGGATGCAATACCGCATCCTCGGCCGCATCCACGGCCAGTACATCGTCATCGAAACCCCCGAAGGCCTCGCCCTCCTCGACGTCCGCTCCGCCCACGAACGCATCATCTACGAGCAGCTCCTCGCCACCCTCCGCGACCGCGCCCTCCCCTCCCAGGGACTCCTCTCCCCTGCCGCCGTCCCCCTTTCCCCTTCCCAAACCCTCGCCCTCAAACGCCACCTCCCCGCCATCCGCGAACTCGGCCTCGCCGTCAGCGAATTCGGCCCCGAAACCTTCCTCGTCGAAAGCCTCCCCGACTGGATTTCCGGCGAGGACCCCGCCGCCTTCCTCTCCGACCTCGCCGACGCCCTCGCCCAGGGCGGCTCCGCCCGCGGCACCGACTGGCTCCATTCCCTCGTCGCCGAAGTCGCCTCCCGCCGCGCCGTCTCCTCCAACCATCCCCTCGACACCGCCGCCCAGCACGCCCTTCTCCGCGACCTCTCCCGCACCGCCATGCCCTACACCTCCCCCCGCGGCCGCCCCACCGTCATTCTCTTCCCCTACCGCGAACTCGACCGCAAATTCAACCGCACCTGACCCCGCTTTTCCGCTTTCCAACCGCCCACCGAAACCCCACGATTCCTCCCATGTTCACCGGCCTCGTCCAACGTCTTGGAACCCTCCGCCGCATCACCCCATCCGGCGCGGGCGCCCGCCTTTCCCTCCGACTCCCCGCCCCCTTCGACCGCCCCCTCCAGCTCGGCGAAAGCATCGCCGTCAACGGCACCTGCCTCACCCTCGTTTCGTTCGAAGCCGATACCCTTTCCTTCGACATCCTCGCCGAAACCCTTCAGCGCACCGCCCTTGCCCGAAAACCCGCCGGGGCTCTCCTCAACCTCGAACGCGCCCTCCGTGCCGGCGACCCCCTCGGCGGGCATCTCCTCTCCGGCCACGTCGACGCCACCGCAACCGTCCTCGCCCTTTCCGCCGAAGGCACGGAACACCGCCTGCGCGTATCCCTCCCCCCCGAGCGCGCCCCGGAAGTCCTCCCCAAAGGCTCCATCGCCATCGACGGCGTCAGCCTCACCGTCGTCGAAGCCGCCCCCGACGCCTGCACCGTCCACCTCATCCCCGCCACCTGGCGCGATACCGCCCTTCATGCCCTCCGCCCCGGCGACCCCGTGAACATCGAAACCGACCTCGTCGCCAAGCAGCTCCGCGCCGCCGCGGCCTCCCTCCCCTCCGCTCCCGCCCCCCCTCCCCCCGACCGCCTCCGCCAACTCCGCGACGCCGGCTTCTGACCCGTTGGGCCGATTCCACCCCGTCACCGCCGGAATCCAGCGGCAACTCCGCATTATCTTTTCCCCCTCCCGCCGCCGGTCTTAAATCCCGTCAAGGGCGCGCAAAACGGCCTCGTAATCCGGCTCTTGTGTCAGCTCCGGCGTCAGCGCCGCGAAACGCACCGTGTCCGTTCCGTCGATCACGATCTGCGCCCGCGCCAGAAGCCCCATCATCGGATGCTCGACGATCAGCACGCCGTAATCCATCCCGAACTCCGGCGCCCGGAAGCTCGAAAGGAAACGGACGTTTTCCCCGCACGACAACCCGGCGCAGAAACGCGCCTGCGCGAAGGGCAGGTCCGCCGTGACGTTCAGCAGCACGGTGTCCTGCCACGCCGCGACCGCCTCCGTGAATTTCTTCGCCGCCATCTGGCAGACGGGCGTGTCCAGCGACGGCGCCACGTTCAGCACCTTCCGCTTCCCCGCGAAATCGCCCAGTTCCCAATCCCGGAACGCGGCGTCCGCCAGGTGGAACGCCGGCGCGGGCGCCCCGACTGCCGGAAGGGCGTCGAACGTCCAGGCGGGCTTCCCGCCGATGGTGAAAGCCTGCGGATTCAAATCGTGCTGCGCCATTGTCCCGTCTCTACCGTGTTTGCCGCTTCGCTCAGGCCTTCGCCAGCACGTCCTTGATGGCTTCCACCACGTCGCGCTGGTCCGCTTCCGTCATGTCCGGGAACAGCGGCAGCGACAGCAACCGTTCCCCCGCCCGCTCCGTCACCGGCAGGTCTTTCCCTGCCTCCGGGTATTTTTCCCGGTAGAACACGTGCGAGTGCACGGGCTTGAAGTGGATGCCCGTCCCGATGTTCCGCTCCTTCAGCTCCGCGATGAACTCCGCCCGCCCGATCTTGTCCGTCTCCAAGCGGATGACGTAGAGGTGCCGCGCATGCACGTGTTCCCACGCCGGCGCCGCCAGCGGACGGATTTCCGGCATCGACGCGAACGCCTCGTCGTACGCCGCCGCCAGCTCGCGCCGCCGCGCGTTGAACACGTCCAGCCGCGCCAGCTGCGCCAGCCCCAGGGCCGCCAGCGTGTCCGGCATGTTGTACTTCAGCCCCGGCTCCACCACGCTCAGCTCCCCGCTCCCCTTCTTGCTGTAGCGGTCCCACGCATCCTTCGCGATGCCGTGGAACTTGAACCGCTTCACCGCCTGGAACAGCTCTTCGTCGTCCGTCGCCACCAGCCCCCCTTCCGCGGTCGTCACGTTCTTGATCGGGTGGAAACTGAAAATCGCCGTCCCGCTCGCCCCCACCGGCCGCCCCTTGTACCCCGTCCCGATCGCGTGCGCCGCGTCCTCGATCAAGCGGATGCCGTGCTTCTCCGCCATCGCCCGGTACGCGTCGGTGTCCACCGGCGCCCCCGCGTAGTGCACCGGCAGGATGGCCTTCGTCCGCGGCGTGATTTTCGCCTCCGCCGCCGCCGGATCCATCAGCAGCGTACCCTCGTCCACGTCGGCGAACACCGGCTTGCCCCCCAGCAGCTCCACCACGTTCGCGTCGCTCACCCACGTCAGCGACGGCATGACCACCTCGTCCCCCGGCCCGATGCCCAGCGCCTTCGCCACGCAGTGCCACCCCGCCGTGCCGCTCGTCAGCGCACACGCGAACTTCGCGCCGGTGACCCGCGCGCATTCCGCCTCGAAAGCCGCCGCCTTCGCCCCCGTCGTGATCCACCCCGACCGCAGCACGGCCGACACCGCCGCCACGTCCTCGTCCCCGATGGACGGCACGGAAAACGGCAAAAAATTCTCGCGGATGTTCATGTTCTGCTCCTCGTTGATGCGTTTTTTCCATCCTACCCCTCTCCCCCCCGCCCCGCAAGCCGGAACCCCGCCCGCGCCGCGGATTCCGGCGCAGGGAATCCGCGGCGGAATTTGCGATATTGCCGCTTGCATCCGGCAGGCGATGGGAGTATCTTTCCCGCGCTTTCCGTCCCGGCGGCGGAAGGCGGTCTTTCTTTCCCCCTGCAATTCCCATGAAAAAGAACATCCATCCCAACTACGAAGAGTCCACCATCACCTGCGCGTGCGGCCATGTCCTCAAGACCCGTTCCACGGTCAAGAACATGAACATCAACACGTGCGCCGCCTGCCACCCCTTCTTCACCGGCCAGGCCAAGTTCATCGACACCGAAGGCCGCGTCGACCGCTTCAACAAGCGCTACGCGAAGAAAGCCGCCAAGTAGCCTTCCCCGACGCGGGCCGCTCCTTTCCCGGGACGCGGCCCGTTTTGCGTATTCCCCCCTCCCGCCCCTCCCCCGCGATGCAGTTCGATTCCGCCTACCGCCAACAGGTCGTCGCCCGCGTTTCCGCGTTGGAAAACGAGATGAACGCGCCCGGCGCCGCCGCCAACCCCTCCACGTTCAAGGAACTCGTCCGCGAACACCAGCGCCTCCGCGACCTCCTCGCCGCGGCGGACGAGGTCGGCCGCCTGGAAAAATCCCTTGCGGACAACGCGTCGCTCCTGGCGGAATCCGCCGACGACCCCGAAATGACGGAAATCGCGCTCGCGGAAAAGGCCGAACTCGAAGCCGCGCGCCCCGCCGCCGAACGCCGCCTGATGGCGCTCATGCTGCCGCCGGACCCCGACGATTCCCGCAACACCATCCTCGAAATCCGCGCCGGCACCGGCGGCGAGGAGGCCGCCCTCTTCGCCGGCGACCTCTTCCGCATGTACACCCATTTCGCCGAATCCCGCGGCTGGAAAACCAACGTCATCGACGCCTCCCCCTCCGAACTCGGCGGCTACAAGGAAATCGTCTTCTCCGTCGAAGGCACCGACGTCTACAAGACCCTCCGCTACGAATCCGGCGGCCACCGCGTCCAGCGCGTCCCCGCCACCGAAGCCCAGGGCCGCATCCACACCTCCGCCGCCACCGTCGCCGTCCTCCCCGAAGTCGAGGAAATCGGCGAAGTCGAAATCAACCCGGAAGACCTCCGCATCGACCTCTTCTGCGCCTCAGGCCCCGGCGGCCAGAAGGTCAACAAGACCGAATCCGCCATCCGCATCACCCACTTGCCCACGGGCCTCGTCGTGCAAAGCCAGGACGAACGCTCCCAGAACCGCAACCGCGAAAAGGCCATGCGCGTCCTCGCCGCACGCCTCCTCGACCTCAAGCGCTCGCAGGAGCACGACAAGCTCGCCTCCGAGCGCAAGTCGCAGATCGGCTCCGGCGACCGCTCCGAGCGCATCCGCACCTACAACTTCCCCCAGAACCGCCTCACCGACCACCGCATCAACCTCACCCTCTACGCCCTCGACCGCATCATCGCCGGCGACCTTTCCGAAGTCGTCGACGCCCTCCAGAACCGCGACATCGAACTCCGCCTCGCGGACAAGATGGCAAAGGAGCCCTGACCATGCCCGCCCTCTCCCTCTACCTCATCGGCGCCCCGCTTTCCGGCAAGACCACCGTCTTCGACGCCCTCGTCCAGACCCCGGAAGGCCCCCACTTCACCACCAAGGGCGCCCACCGCCTCGGCACCGTCAAGGTCCCCGACGCCCGCCTCGCCGCCCTCCGCGACCTCTTCCAGCCGAAGAAGTACATCCCCGCCGAAATCACCTTCGTCGATGTCGCCATGCCCGCCGGCGAAGCCAAGGGCTTCGCCCAGCTCAACGCCTTCCTCGGCGAAGCCGACGCCTTCGCGGTCGTCGTCCAGGCCTTCGGCGAAACGGACGCCTCCGGCAAGCCCCTCGACCCGCCCGCCCAGCTCGACAGCCTCCTGATGGACCTGGCCATGGCCGACCTCGAAAAAATCGAGCGCCGCACCGAAAAAATCCGCCAGGAAGTCAAACGCGGCCTCAAGCAGGGCCTCCCCGAACTCGCCGCCCTCGAACGTTGCCAGGCCGCCATCGAATCCGGTGCGTCCCTCCGCGAAGTCGAACTCTCCGCCGACGAGGAAAAACTCCTCGCCTCCTTCTGCTTCCTCTCGCGCAAATCCCTGATGATCGTCGCCAACATCGCCGAAGGCGCCACCGAACCGCCCCCCGCCCTCGCCGCCGCCTGCGCCGAGAAAAAGCTCCCCCTCCTCGCCTTCTGCGCCCCGCTCGAAACCGAAATCGCCTCCCTCCCCCCCGCCGACCAGGCCGCCTTCCTTGCCGACTACGGCCTCGCCGAACCCGCCCGCATCCGCCTCATCCAGACCGCCTACGCCACCCTCTCCCTCGTCAGCTTCTTCACCGTCGGCCCCGACGAAGTCCGCGCCTGGACCATCCACGCGGGCGACACCGCCATCGTCGCCGCCGGAAAAATCCATTCCGACTTCGCCCGCGGCTTCATCCGCGCCGAAACCGTCCCCGCCGCGACCCTCCTCGAAAAGAAAACCTACGCCGCCTGCCGCGAAGCCGGCCTCCTCCGCCTCGAAGGCAAGACCTACGTCGTCCAGGACGGCGACATCCTCGAAATCCGCGCCAACGCCTGACCGCGCCCGCCGCCGCGCCGCCCCTCACGCCCCGAACAGCAGGAACGACGCCATCGCCAGCCCGTTGTAGCCCACGTGCATCGCGATTGGCGTCCACACGCTCTTCGTCCGCGCGTACCCCGCCCCCAACGCCACCGCCAGCACGAAAATCGGCGGCATCACCTGCCATCTCCCGTGGCACAGCGCGAACACCGCCGCGCTCCCGAACAGCCCCGCCCACGCACCGAACCGCTGCACCAATTTGCGCAGCAGCCACCCCCGGAAAACCAGCTCCTCCAGCACCGGCGCTACCAGCATCACCGCGCCCAGCAGGAACGCCTGTTTCCACCCCGACGCCCCCAAAACCCGCCCCATCGTTTCCCTCGCCGCCTCCATCGCCTCCCCCGCCCCGCAAAGACGCGCCGCCAGCGCCGTCGCCCCGTTCGCCGCCACCACCAGCGGCATCGCCCCCAGCAGGTAGAGCCCCGCAATCCCGAAAACCCCGCCCGTGCGCCGCCAGCCGGTTTTGCCAAGGTTTGGCAAAAATCCCCGTTTTTTGCCAAGCCTTGGCAAATTTTCCCGCGGGCCGTTTTCCGGATTTGCCAAGGTTTGGCAAAATTCGCCTGTTTTTGCCAATCCTTGGCAAATTTCCCCGGCGGCCCCGGTTTCGCCCGTTTCCGCAACCCGCACCCCCGGTCTCGCCGCCAGCGCCCGCAAATCTTCCCCCAAGCTCCGCCACCACCCCGGCCGAGCCGCCTCGTCAATCGATCCCATCCGACGAAAGCGTTTCGCGCACGTGGTAGATCGGCTTCGCCTGCGCCTCGTGGTACGTCCGCACTTCCAGCTCGCCCAGCAGCCCCATCAGGATGAACTGCAGCGCGAACCCCGCCAGCATGAACGGCAGGATCACCCAGAACGGACGCTTCACCAGCAGCGTCTCCCCGAACCACGGCCCCAGCCCGAACATCGTCAGCACCCATTCCAGCCCCACGAACGCCACCATCAGCCCCGCCAGCGCCCCCATCTCCAGCCCGAACTTCCCGAAAAAGTGGATCGGGCTCGTCCCGTGCGAAAGCAGGCACCGCAGCGTGAAAAGGTCCAGGAACACGTGCAGCGTCCGCGTCGAAATCCGGTACTTCGACTTCCCCGCCGTCCTCGCCGCGTGCTTCACCGGCACGTCCGCGATCCTCGCCCCCACCCGCTTGCACAGCGCCGGGATGAACCGGTGCATCTCCCCGTAGAGCCGCACCCGCGAAATCACGTCCCGCCGGTACGCCTTCAGCGAGCAGCCGAAATCGTGCACCTCCTCCTCCGAAATGTCCGTCAGCCAGCGGATGATCTTGTTCGCCTGCCGCGAAACGAACGTCCGCTTCGCCTCGTCCTGCCGGTCCTTCCGCCAGCCGCTCACGATGTCGTACCCCTCGTCCATCTTCGCCAGCAGCAGCGGAATCTCCTCCGGCGGATTCTGCAGGTCCGCGTCCAGCGTCACGATCACGTCCCCCCGCGCCGCGTCGAACCCCGCGCTCATCGCCGCCGTCTGCCCGAAATTCCGCCGGAACCGGATCAGCCGGAAATGCGGATACCGCTTCGCCGCTTCCGCCAGCGCCCCCCACGTCCCGTCCTGCGAACCGTCGTCCACCAGGATCACCTCGTACGACTTCCCGCACGCCGAAAGGCTCTCGTGCAGCCGCCGCGCCAGATCCGGCACGTTCGGTTCTTCCTGGTAGACGGGAACGACGATCGACAAGGTGGGTTTCATGCCCCGACTATGGCGCAACCGCGCCCCCGGCGCAAGCCGAACCCCTCGCCCCCGCCAAACCACCCCCCGAATGCGCAAACGGGAGGGCGGCCGTCCCCGGCCGCCGCCGGGGCAACCCCTCCCCGCCAAGCCGTTTCCCCCCGTCCGCAAAAAATGGTAGAACGAGCTTCCAGCTCGTTTTGTGTCGAAAAACCGAACGACCAAGATGGTCGTTCTACCACACTGTCCACCCCACCATCCGCACCCGTTTTGTGTGGGAAAACCCCGCTCGGTCCGGGCGAAAGGACGCGTGTCTCCACCGTCTGTCGCCCCGCTGGCAAGGAAAGCCGCCCCCCCATCCGCAAACCGGAATGCCCCGCCCTACTTCATCTCGACGGTAACGCGGAAGAAATTGAACCGCGCCGCCTCGTCCCCCACGGGGACCCACTCCTCGTCGGTCATCCGCTCCTTGCCGGAAACGGTGTAGCGGCGCTTCGCGGCTTCTTCCGGCGACAGTTCCGGCGACCAGCTGACCACGGGCTCGCCCGTTCCGGCTTCGAAGGCAATCGACGCCGTGAACACCGACGCCGGATCCGTCGGGTCCGTCCCCGCCACGTAGTCCTGCCAGACGAACATCGCGTTGCCGCTCCCGTCGCGCTTGCCGTTCTCCATCGTCAGCGCCGCGGCGAAATCGGTCCCGTACTTCGCCTCGAAGCCCGGATATTGCGCCGCCCATTCCGGCGAAATGGCGATGGCCTTGTTGGCCGTCACTTCCGCGATGACGTTCACGATGCCCGTCGAATTCGTCCCCGGCGTCACCGCCCCGCTCGGGACGCTCTGCGTCACGTAATGGACGACGACGTTCGTGACGACAAGCGAAACGGTCTGCCCGGCGGTGCCGGAAGAACCGCCGCCCGACGCCCCGCCCCCGGCCGAGACATTGGCCAGCGTCCGGTACCACGACGTCCAGAGCTTGCTGCACCCGTCGAACGCCGTCGTCGGCAGCCGCACCACGCTCCCGGGAATGGCGACGCTTGTCAATTCGGCGCAGTTGAGGAAAGCGTAGGTGCCGACATCCGTCACGCCGTCGGGAATCGTGACCTCGCCGTTCACGCCGTAGAGCAGCGTCTTTCCGTCTTTCGTCAGGAGCAACCCGTCAACCGACTTGTAGGCCGGGTTTCCGTCGGCCACCGAAAACGCCTCCATCGAGTGGCAATTGTAAAACGCACTGTCCCCGATGTTCGTCACCCCGCGCCCAATCGTCACGTGCGTGAGGCTGGTCCCCCCGGAAAACGCGGAACTTCCGATGCTCGTCACGCTGTCGGGAATCGTCACGCTCGTCAAGCTGCTGCAATTGTAAAACGCCTCGTTCCCGATGTTCGTCACCCCGCTCCCAATCGTCACGCTCGTCAGCCCTCTGCAATTGTAAAACGCATTGTTCCCGATGTTCGTCACGCTGTCGGGAATCGTCACGCTCGTCAGATTGCCATTATTGTAAAATGCACTCACCCCAATGCTCCTCACGCCGTTGCCAATCGTCACGTTTGTCAGCCCGCTGCATTTGTAAAACGCACACACCCCAATGCTCGTCACGCTGTCGGGAATCACGAGGGCTTGAACCTTGGGGCAGTCATAAAACAGGTAATCCCCGATTTTCGTCATCCTCTCGCCCAGCACCACCGTCTCGATGTTCGTGCACCCGTAAAATGGTCTGCTGGAGGAATCCCAATCGTTCGTGACATTGCCCAGAATCGTCACCGATTTCACTCCGCTGCAATTGCGAAACATGTAATTCCCGATTTTCGTCATCTTCCCGCCCAGAACCACCGTCTCGATGTTCGTGCACCCGTCAAACGGCCTAGAGGAGTAGTCCCAATCGTTCGTGACATTGCCCAGAATCGTCACGTTTGTCAGCCCGCTGCAAATGTAAAACGCATGGTTTCCAATGCTCGTCACTCCGTCTGGAATCCTCACGCTCGTCAGCCCGCTGCAACCGTAAAACGCACAGTGTCCGATGTTCGTCATGCTGTTTGGAATCGTCACGCTCGTCAACCCGCTGCAATACCCAAACGCATACACCCCGATGCTCGTCACGCCGTTGCCAATCGTCACGCTCGTCAGGCCGCTGCAACCGTAAAACATGTAATTCCCGATTTTCGTCATCTTCTCGCCCAGGACCACCGTTTCGATGTTCGTGCAGTTGTAAAACGGGCGAATTTTGAAGTGGTCGTGCGTATCATCGGTCCAATCGTTCGTGACATTGCCTAGGATCGTCACGTTCGTCAGCCCGAGGCAACCGGAAAACGCAGATCCCCCGATGCTCGTCACGCCGCTGCCAATCGTCACGCTCGCCAGATTGCGGCACTCTTCAAATGCGCAGTATCCGATGCTCGTCACGCTGTCGGGTATCGTCACGCTCGCTAGATTGCAGCACCACTCAAACGCAGACTCCCCGATGCTCGTCACGCCGTTCGGAATCGTCACGCTCGTCAGGTTCTGCTTATTGATAAATGCCCTCGTTCCAATCGCCACGACCTCCACTTCGTAGGAGTAGTTCAATGACACGGAGCCATCCGATGTTGTCACGGATCCCGTCCACGAAATCTTTTTGGGAATGACGAGTTCCGTCGCGCTCCCGGTGTAGCCCGTGATTTCGGCCGTGCCCTTGTAGGTGGTCGTTTGGTGCATACCTTCCCCTTGTTGGGTCGTGGTCATCGTGAGCTCGTTCCACTGCCACGGCCCGTCGTATCCAAGCTCGGTGTGGATGTGGTAGCTCTCGGCAAATGCACACACGGTACCCAGCCACAATGACATCGCAACGAACGCGGCAAATCGGAAGAAAGAGCTGTTCATGAGGAGGGTCTCCTTGTTTTTGGGTGAAGGAGAAGCCCTCGCGGACCAAAAAGAAAGCCTCTCCGCTGACTCTTCGTAGAGGCTCTGGACGGCCCGACAAGAAAATCAGGGCGAGGCGCGCCAAAACGGCGACCTCGCAACCCTTCGTTCTTGTCGAAATTGTCCAGATTTCTACGAAACGAAAGACTTGCGAATGCAAATCGTCAAAATGTCGCCCCGCTTTCCGGGTTTCCCCGTCCGACGGAACGCCCCCACTCTATCCCGCCCCCGCCCCTCCCTTCAAGCCCCAAACACCCATTCCGCAAAACGCGGTGGGGCGAGGCGTCCCCGCCGAGCCGTCGCCCCTCTCCTCCCCCCGGCTCGCCAGGGACGGCTCGCCCCACCAGCGGTCCGCCCGGGGGTCGGACCACACGTCATCCATCCCGTTCCGCGTCGCAACGGACGCGACAAGCGCGTCCCTCCCCTGCCCTTTTCATTGTCCGCGGAGCGGTTTTCCTGTTTTTCAATGTTTCCCGCGGCCCTGACAAGCGGCCCCCTCCCCCTTCGCGTCCATTTGCGTCCATTCGCGGTTCCCTTCCCAACTCTTCCCACCTCATTCATAACTCATAACTCATCATTCATCCCTCCATTCCAGTCCGCGAAGCGGCATCCTTTGTATCCTTGTAGATTCCCGTCCATCCGTGTCCATTCGTGGTTTCCATCCCGTTCCGTCCCTCACGGGGCGACTCCGACGTCAAAGCCGGGCGGAAAAGACTTCGTAGGTGCGCTGCACAACGCCGTTCCCGTCCGAAACTTCAATGGAAACGGATTGCAAATCGTCCCCTGCGATTTTCACGGTCCAGCCGTCTTCCAGGTCGAGGCCGTCCGCGGAATGGAAGAACCCGTCGGCGTCGATCATCCGGAACACGTAAAGGCCGCCTTCGCCCGGTTCGCGCAACGGGGCCGGGCGGCTTTCGCCCGTCCGGACCTTGGAAACGGTCGGCGTTCCCCACAGGGTGGTTTTGAGGATTTCCGGCGTCCGGGGCAAAATCCACGCGTCGCCCTCGCGGACGGCGTTCACGAACGTCACGGTCTTGGTGCACGGGATTTCCATTTCGATTTCCTTCCTGGCTTGGCAACCGCACGACAGCAACACCCCCAGGATGCACGCAACCGCCTTTTTCGCGACACGTCCTTTCAGTGGGAAACACATGGTCGGGGACTGTATATCTTTCGGCCTGCCTTGGCAATGCGGGAGGGAACCGACCAAACTCCGCCCCCTTTCCCATGTCCGCGAAGCGGCATCCTTTGCCTTCTTGCAGATACCCTTCCATCCGTGACCATTCGTGTCCATTTGTGGTTTCCTTCCCAACTCATGGCCCATCATCCAGGCCGCATGGTCCGCAGCGCACACTTCCCTTGTTGCCTCCCCGCCGCCCGCCCGCTAGAATGCCCGCGATTACAGGAGAAACTCCCATGTGGCAAACGTTTTGGACCACCTTCAGTCTCGTTTTCCTCGCCGAACTCGGCGACAAAACCCAATTGACCGTGCTCGCCCGGAGCGCCACCGACAAGCCCTGGCTCGTCCTCTGCGCCTCCGTCCTCGCCCTCTCCGTCGCCGCCCTCCTCGCCACCATCCTCGGCTCCGTTCTCCAGAAATACATCTCCCCCCGCATCCTCCAGGTGGCCGGCGGCATCCTGTTCCTCGTGTTCGGCGCCGTCATGCTCGTTTCCGCCTTCCGCACCCCCGCCGCATGACCACCCGCGCCCTCCAAGCCCTCCTCCTCGCTGCCGCACTTCTCGCCGCCGCCGCGCCCCTTTCCGCCCAGGAAACCGCCCGCGCCTTCCTCACCGTCGGCCCCGGCGAAGCCTGGGCCCAGGAGGAATTCCCCTCCTCCACCGACGGCGACGTCACCACCATCCGCTGGCAGGACCCGCCCCCCGGCCTCGATCTATCCTCCCTCCAGGTCTGGGGCACGAAAAACCCCGCCGCCCTCCGCACCTGGCGCATGGAAGGCAATGCCCTCCGCATCGACCTCGCCGCCCCCCTTTCCGACCGCATGGGCCACACCCTCCTCTACCGCATGCCCGGCTGGAGCTGGCGCGTCCGCTACGACCTCGACGCCCGCCTCTCCGCCACCCTCTACGTCTCCAATCCCACCCCCCGCGCCTTCCCCGCCGCCCGCCGCCCCCGCCACCCCCCCCCCCCCCCCGCCCCCCCCGCCCGCCGCCCCCCGCCGCCCCCCCCCCCGGCGCGCCCCCGCCCCCGCGCCCCCGCCCCCCCCCCCGCCCCGCCCGGCCCCCCCCGCCCCCCCG
>Ga0310786_10003063_pt1 | contig 24660 bp, 18 predicted proteins | sample AusTroGonzalo_MG_FD_203881 | JGI IMG/M metagenome (GOLD analysis project Ga0310786, IMG submission 203881) | Bovine rumen microbial communities from tropical cattle in Woodstock, Queensland, Australia - Gonzalo_03 (v2) (version 2) | ecosystem: Host-associated > Mammals > Digestive system >...
CAGTTGTCCTGCACGGGCTTTTCTTCTGCCACATCCACGGCTTCACCGTTGATGATTTCCTTCTGCACAGGAACTCCCGGTTCCGACGTATCGACGCCGTAGTCTTTGGCAAGTTCTTTCGAGCCCTTGTCGGACGCCAGGATAATCTTGTCGCCATCGCCAATAGGCTTCGTGGTGTCGGTTTCCGCATACTTGGCCGGCTTGATGTCTGCCTTCACGATAGTCGGCGTTTCGGTTGCGGCTTTGTCTTCCGCAGGAATCTTGAGACCGAGCGCGAGATTGGGCTGATACTCGAACTCCTTGAAATTACCGTCGACCTGCATGACGCCGAGAACAAGCGACACCTGTTTGGCAATCACAGCTGCTGCCAGCCCTTCGCGCTGCTTGCTATCCGCAGCCGACCACAGTTCATACGGAACCGTTACCGTGGCATGAGCGCCGATCCATACCGCGCCCTTGGCGGTGTAGTAGAAGGTGAAGGCACTGTCGGTGAGGTTGGTGATCTTGGTGTAGATCGGGGTCTGTTCGTTCATGATAGCTCCTTGTTAGGTTGTGGGAACACTACTTTACAATACATCATAAAAGAAAAACCCCGGCCGGGTGGTCGGGGTTTTTGTCATCGGCAATCCTGGATTACTTCCAGTCGGTCTTGGTGCCGGTGAACGAGGCCTTGGCGACGCCGGCGGCGTTGACCACCGACATGGCGATGCACTCGTGAGCGAAGAAGGTGAGCCAGATGTCATCTTTTTCGTCCGTGACCATGGCAACATCCTTGTAGGTGTAGAAGCCGCCATAGTACTTGGGATCGGCGTAGATGTAAACATCGTTGGTCTCGATGAGATCCTTCTTGCTGGTGACGATGGTGTCGACACCTTGGACCTTGGTCAGGGTGACGCCGTTGATGAACATCTCCTGAGCCATGTCACCGCCGACCGCGTCGCGAGTGAACTCGCCGAAGTCGCAGTGAGTGAGGTCATTCATGACGAACTTCGCAGGCTTCAGGTTGCCAGGAGCCACGAGGATACCCTTCTTCAGGTGAACCAGGGACTGACGGCTCATCGGGCCGGCTTCTACCCAGCGCTTGCAGCCCATATCGGCATGCGTTGCGTTCTTGGTGCCGACGATCTCGTTATCGACCGCAAAGCTGGCATCATCTTCCTGATCCATGATGTCCTTCAGGAGCAGGTCGTAGAAGATGTCCAGGATCGGCATCTTCCAGGTGTCAAGCCGGATCTTGTCGATCGAGTACTTGTAGGTCATGATGCGGTTGAACTCGATCCGAGCCTTACGCCCGTGGATGACTCCGCCCTTCGGCCCCGTCTCGAACGGCACCATATAGGCACCCATCGAGTTGGGCTCGATCTCAACGATCATGGACGGAAGGTCAGTCTCCTCGGAGGGGTCAAAGTTCTCTTTGGTGACTGTCTGGGACGGAGTGATCTGCCGGCGGATACCGTTCTCACGGATTTCCGTGCGGAAGAACTCGGTTGCTGCAAGACCGGCGGTCTTGATCAACTCGGAATCACCAGAAAGCATATTCGCTTTGATTTGTTCCGAGACGGCGGCGATTTTCACGTTGTCGTACATTCTGTGTGTCCTTTCCTATTAGAGAACCGGCGGGATGTACGAGGTGAGGAACCCGAGCACCTGAGCGCCCACTGTCTTGTTCAACACCGGAACGTGGGAAACGAAACCGACGATCGCACTGCCGCTGGTGGCAAACGCTGGGGTGCTGGCGAGACAGATGTACCCGCCGCTGCCGGTCAGCGCATCACCGGGCTTGTAGTTGCTGGACGGAACGAACTCAGTCGTTTCGATCTCATACCCACCAGTGCAGGGGATAGCGGTGATCTTACCGCCGACCGCGGCATATGTCGTGGTCTTGTAGCTGCTGCCGGTAGTACCCGCAGTGACGTCCGGATCATTGGCGTTCTTCAGGGAGATTGCCGGAACCGGATAGTTGATCGTTGTGCCGCTGGTGGCTTCACCGATACCGAGGATGTACGCGCCGCTGGTATTCAGCGACACGAGCGACCCCTGGCGAATGGCGGAACCACTGGCGCCGGACTCAATGGAGATCGGAGCATCGATTTCCAGACGATACTCAGGATGAGCACCGTGCGCGATCACTGCGACGTGATCAATCTGACGCTCGAAATCCGCGCGTGTGATTTTGCTCATGTTGTTATCCTTCCTCTCTGAGGGATGGTTGGTTGTTTACCTGTTCAGGATGGCAGTCATCCGGTCGAACATGGCGTCTTTATAGTCACCGGAATTTCCGGTGACATTGACTACACTTCCACCGTTGATGCTGTCATCATTGTTGGTGGCCGTCTTTACTTGAGACGAAGCGTCAAGTGTCAGACCCACGATTGCGCGATACGCCGCATCTGGATCAGACTTGAAAGCCTGCCTGGTAGCTTCAAGCTGGTTTTGTTTCAAACCACCAGACTTGAGCAGACCATTGAGGGCCTTCTCTATAACGTCGTCGCTTGGAGCGGGAACCGCAGCGGCCAGCTTGCGGTTCTCCTCCTTCAAAGAGGCATTCTCAGCTTCAAGCTGGTCAATGCGACCGATCGTCTCGCTGGCCAGTTTGGTGAGTTCGTCGCAGACTTGTTCAGTCATTGCCCGTATACTCCTGCTTAGATGCCAAGGGCGATACGACCGAGACGCGTGGACGACAGTTTCTGCAGCGCAGCTGCCTTCTCTGCACCCTCTTCATCTTTCGGTTGTTCTGCCGGTTCACTTTCTACTGGGGCTTCTGGAGCGACAGGAGGCTCGGCTGCCGGCACTTCTGCTGCCGGAGCGCCTTCTCCACCGGCGAGCTGAGCAGCCGCCATCTCAACCACTTCGTCAGGAGAGATGCCTTGCTGTGCTGCCTCGTCCATGATTTGCTGGGCTGCTTGAAGCTCTTCTGGAGTATTACCTTCGATCTCCGGAGCCTCGCCGGTCATTTGCTGGATAGCCTCAGCCAGGAGAGCTTCCGGAGGAACGCCCATCTCATCTGCCATCTCAGCAACCTTATCCGCAGCATCGATCAGATCTTCCGGAGTCACTTCGACACCAAGGACCTGACTGGCACCATCTGCCATCGCACCGATATCTTCCATCAGACCTGCTGTGGCCTGTTCGCCTTGTGCGAGATCCGCCAGGGCTTCGCCGTCAGCGCTGTCGCTGAGTTCCGCTGCCGCTTCCGGATCGGCCTCAAGAGCCGCGTCCAGTTCCTCTGCGGCCTGCTTGTGCGAGATACCCTTCGCCAACGCCAGATTGTTGATGTCGTTCAGCATGTGATCCCGAAGAGCGGATGCACGAGCTGTCTCGAAAACAGGGTTCGTGGAAGCAAACTTAACGAACAATGCACTTGCTTCCTGCTGATCTTGCTGAGTCTTGGCAGAGGCAAACTTAGCCAGTACCTCATTCGCGGAGATCACCTCAGGAACCGCTGCTTGAGCAGCTGCAGCCTTGTTCAGCTTGATCTGCTTCATGATCGAGGCCAGCTGGTTGCGATAGTCGGAAGCCGTCTTCGCCTGCTCTGCCGGCGTGCCGGAAGGAGTGCCATCTACAGCAATGTTATTTACCTGAGTGCCTGTAGCTGCGAGTGCTTCCTCAGGAGACTTGTTGAGATCCTGCACGCCAGGCTCTTGACGAACTTCGTTATTCACCGGAGGAGGAACATCAGCAGGATTGCTGGCCTGATTACCGGGTTGTTCGTTGACTACGCGCTGCATTTCAGCGCCGAGATTGTCCTGAGCGGTAGGCTCGGTGTGTTCGATTTCCTGTTCTGCTTTCTTACCAAGCAGTCCGGATTTCTTGATCATCTGCGCGAGAGCAGAAGTCTTTTCTGCGAGAGTGCTTTTTGCCATTTGTTTACATCCTTTTGTGTTTATCGCGTAACTGTACGCGCGTGTTGCTTACCTGGAAGCTAAAAAAGTATTTCCGTCAAATAAACCGGACTTTTTCAGTAATTTGCGAGTTTTCGTAAGGCAGAACGACAGGTGTTGTCATCATTCTGTGCTGCAAAACTGATGAGGTACCTGGCATATACCCTAGATAACGCATCTTCTGCCTGCTTTACCGCAAAGGCTTTTTTGTCATTAGCTTCTTCTTTCTTCTGCTTGCGTGGTTTCCCTCGCAGTATTACAATGATGGTACGCGAGTTTACCGCAGGAGAGGTCATGCCGAAATCAGGCATTGCGGATTCTATGATTGATTCCAAATTGAGATCTGCCGGGAAGTGTTGATCGAATGCGCCGTCAAGCAACTCATCATCGAAGTCCTCATCCTCCTTCATACGAGTCATCAAATCCTTGCAGTCCAGATGACATTTATGAGCACACTCGGAAAGCGTACCGGATGGATCTTCTTTACCCATCAGATCGAACAGCATATCCGGAGTCAACAGTAATCCATGACGGTTACAGCTGTCGATCACTTCGTCAGCAGGATAATTTTGTACTTCAAGGATAAAATCTTTTTTCTCCTTGTCGTCGTCCTGGGTATCGAAGTCGTCGTCCACTTCACAGAGCAGCTCTTTTTCCAACTTGGATAGCTTATCCAGTAGAAGTGCCGCCTTGTTCATCGGCATGGCCCGACGAGAACCGTAATTGATAATTGCTTCCAGCGATGCCTCCTTGATGGATTGCTCGCCACTTCCCACTTTACGCAGGACAAACGCAATCTTATCTGCCGGCACATCCACACCGGAGATATCATAAAACATCGGTTGATCATTCATCATGCTGGCACGGTCTCCGGAGTCGTAGACCTGCAACCGTGCTTTTTTGATGTGGTCACAGTGTTGAGATGCAGTTTTTGCCTGATGCCCGCAAATCATACAGGTGTCGTAGGGGACTGAACACCCGATGCTCAGATAAATGTTCTCGCCGTTTGCTTTCTTCTGAAGGCGCCGAGCCCACTTATTCTTGTCCACTCCGATGATGAGTTCTCCGCGGGACATCGGCTTATTGTATCGGGAAGCTATCACCTCACCGCTGGGCTCAACACCGGCATTCTTTGTTTGGTGCTCCTGATACACGGCACCATCTTTCATATAGGTCGTGTCGTGGTACTCGGAGAGGCCACCTTTGAAAGTCGCAGTCTTGTTCACGCCCTTTTCAGGATATGGAAAGGTATGTGTGAAAGAGGCTCCATTGAAGGAGTCTCCATTTTGGTTTGGCCCGTAGACCTCGTGAGCTCCGGTGGTGATCACGTGCAGATATTCACGATCCTTACGGGGCTTGAGGTCTGCGATGATGTCATCAAAAGCGGATGCCCGCTTTAGCATAGCTTCCTTATGTAGACCACCGGAGTATGCTCCGATGATCTCCACTGCCGGCATACCAAAGTCAAAACTTTCAGGGAGTACGGTCTTTTTCATTTTATATATTCCCTTGCCGAAGGTTAGCTATAAACGTGCGGGATCTGTCTATTGCTTCCTGTTCCAGTTCCTGCCTTCGTATCGGGTCATCGACACCAGCCTTACGGAGGTCAGCATCAAGGTCTTTTATTTGCGTGTTGAATTCAGCCTGCAGTTTATCAGCAAGGTCTGTCAAACCACTTGAACCTTTTTCTGCCTGATACAGTTTATCCCACTTATGTATAGCCCCGACATTCTGGATTTTGGAAATATCCGTGTTCGTCCCTGTGATGAGCTCTTGTGCAGCCCAGTGGGCATATCTGTCATCCCAGTATTTGCCGTTCTTTAGCGTATCATCCAATGAATTCCACTTAGCTGGGTTGTTGTATATATTATTATTATTATTATTTCCGTTGTTGCCATTCGGTGACGGTGACGGCTTAGGAGGCGTCGGAGGAGGTGTCGGCCCCGGAGGAGGTGGAGGAGGTGTTTGATTGCCTCTGCCTTGCTGTTGCGCAGCACGTAGTGCACCTAGATAACCACCATACAGCCGTAGTCTTTCATGATCATTGTATGCGATGGCCCTCGCGACTTGTTCATTACTTAGACGATCTTTATCCGCTTGATCGGTCCGAGCTTTCCGATCGGCATCTGCAACATCTTTTTGGTGTGCGCGATCCTTTTCTCGTTCCTTACGATCTTCGGCACGTTCTTTCTCTCTTTGCGCCTTATCCTCGGCGCGTTCCTGCAGACGCTTAGCCTCACGCTCTTCTTCTTTGGCTTCCGCTTCCTGCTCTTTGCGCTTGGTTTCGATTTCTTTAGTCCCGGCACGAACCAGGTCGCCAGCATGCCCAGCACGGCTCCATGCTTTATCAAGCTGTTCTGCGAGGTTCAAATTCAGTACAGCAGGATCAGTGCCACGAACACTATCGAGTGCTTTAACCGCAGCTCTTCCAGTGGCCTGGAGATTACCTTTGCTGCTCTCCAGACTCTTGATTGTAGTGGCAAGTGCAGCGATATCGGCATTGCTAAAGCGGTTATTCTGTGCCAGTAATTGCCCGACTGTAGTACGTAAAACTTCTCGTCTGTCTGGTCGCTCCAATGAGGTGTCCAGATTCATTGCCCTTTGTGTAGCGTTGAAGATCTGCTCGGATGGGTACATCGAGAACTGCGGATCAGCTGCCATGTCCGCCCAACCAAGCATACGATCACGATAACGGTCTTGGACCAGAAACTCCGCATCGGTTACTGATGCTGGGTGCTTGGAATTGTCCAAACCCTTGTGATACATCTCACGGGCATTGTTTATATTCTGTTCTACACCGCCAATTACTCCTACGCCCCCACCCATAATACCCTCAGCAAGACCAGGAAGGGCCCCGCCAAGAGTACCGCCGAGCAGAACGTCAGGAATATCTACCGCCTTTTTCTCCAGTTTTCCACAGTCTTTGTCGTACAGACGGTCCATAAAGGTGGACGCACTCTTGCTGAATTCCATTAGACCTTCAGCATATTCACCGAGGAAAGCTTGGTTGTCCTCATATTCAGATTTTTTGGACAACAGATCGTCTACACGATCATAGATATGCCCAAATGGACGTATGGCTCCGTTGGCGGTTTTACTGAAATCAGTACCGGCCGGCATGTATTCGCGCATGAGACCAGCGAACCTCTCTCCGTGGAGGTTACACAATGTGTCAAAAGCAGTGGCATTCTTGACCAGGTCGTCAGCCAGTTTTTTACAGTCCTGACGAAGCTGGCACTCCAGTGATGCTTGTTTTTGCATCTTCTCATCGAAAATCGCTGCGTGCTTTTCCACCATGCCCTCCAGCTTGGAAAGGAAAACGCCACGATCCACCCGATACTCGAACGGCAATCTACCTGTAGTCGTAGGGTTGAGAGATGCTGACTTCCGCATACTGCCTGAAGCTGTCTTTTGAATAATGATACTGAATGGAGACGCCTCAGAGGTTGACGTACGTGTCTCCGGGATTTTGCCGTCCATAAGTGATGCGACCTTCACATCGTCGGCAAGAGGAAACGACTTTACCTTGTCCTCGTCGCTACGTTGCTTAAATGTCATCACGGTAAGTCGCTTGTTATACGCAGCTGTAGCTACCTTGGCAAAACGTGATGGAATATTAGCCGCCTTGAGCTCCGAGGCCAGAGTATCACTGCGGTCCAACTGCTCATTTACCACTGTACGTGATGCGGCTTTCTCAATGGCGTTAACCATACGGCTTTCGCACTCAGGAGTTATTTTTTGCTCCATTCTCGGAATCCTTATTCAAGATGATAGAAGTATACTGGTTCGAATACGACAACCCAAAGGCGTCGTAGGCTTGTTGCTCATCTAAGCTGAAGCGTCTCACTCCCTCGGAAAGATCACCTGCCAGCTCCTGTAATGACGAATCTCCGGCGGCTTCTTTGTCTTTCAGACGTTCTTGGAACTCACGCGTAGTCATATCCTTTACCGCGGTTTCCATTAACGAAGCATACAGTTCTTTCGGAAGGTGCGTTTTTTGTGTAAGGTAATCAAAAATCTTTTGCTGACGTACGTTATGGGCATAGCGTCTAAGCAGACTGTCGTCATTTTTATTACATCCCGGCAGAGATGCTTCCAATGCGGAGTTGCCGCCCTCGCAGTAAGCCAGCAGCCTGTTTCTCAACAGTGCACCTTGCTTACTGTTACGGGCGTTATCCAGCAGATGGTAACTGATCCATGAGGTGACTGCGCATACATCGGACAGGTCAAAAAAGAAAGACCTGAACATCTGATAATGAGCAGTAGTGAACCACGTACCTCCCACCATCTGCTTTACATCTTCGACGTCGGTGCCGTCGATGATGTAATCTTCCAATTCCTGGGAGAAAGCACTTTCACGTGCCGCAGTACCAATATGGATAACATCAGCAGCATCGCGCCACTTCAAAAGCACAGCCAATCTACTATCCGGATTGGCAAGTCCACGAAGCAATCGAATCAAGTACTGTACCGCCGGATCGGTAGGGGGAGGGGACATGCGTCCGGCTTTTTCCTCACGGAGATATTCCTGGGCTTCTATGTAGCGCCAGTCCGGAGGACGCAGAAAGGAGTCCCTGCCGTAATTCGGAATTCTTTCCGATTGCGGCGGTTTTATAATCTGCGTTTCGGCAGCTGCCACCGCGTTTTCCGACATAAGAACCTCAGAGCATGGTACCGGTAAGCAGGTCGCCGTTGGCGTCGCCAAGAGCTCCGTCCGCATCTACCGAACGTAGTTTGAAGAAGATGGTCAGCTCGGACAAACTGTCGATGGATGTCTTAAGAGAATCTTCAAGCGCCTTCAACTTTACAGCTCCGTATTTCTCTTCCATCTTCTCAGTATGCCAGTAGAACTGGAAGAGTTTACGACAGAGACTATCCAATGTGCGCATAAAGAGAGGCACATCTTCGACGATCTCATCAAAGAAGTTGGACTGCCGGCACAGGAGTTTCAGCAATGTAACATCAAATACTTCCTTGATACCTTGTTGTGCGGCATTCTGTACTGCTGTTGCCAAAGCCTCCGGGGATTCTCCGATCTCCGGCATGACCAACTGCTGAGTTACAGGATCGGTGTTAACGATCTTGCTGTAGCCAACACTTGGTTCAGGATTGGGGTCTTCCGAGTAGGCTGTTTTTTCAATCCAGAAATTCATAGCCCGCGGAGTGTTGAAGGAGGCGCCATTGGCAGCCTCCTTAAGCATCAACTTGGCAACCGCAGGGTCGATTCCATAATCACTGACCAGCTGGAAAGCAGCGTTCTTGTCTTGCTTCGGGGACTCGTCGGAACTCTTGTCACCGCTCACGGTGTATTCGTGGCCGTCGCTGTATACCTTGACCTTGTGATAATGTTTGTCGGCGAACACAGTGAGGAAAGCATCCAACTGGTCTTGCGTAATATAACCACCTGTAGCCTTCCTCCCACCGCGACGTCCCTCTTCAAGCGCCTTCTCTTCCTTATAGGTGCCGTCATCCTTGCAATCAAAAGGCATGATAATCCGTGTGCCCTTGGGAAGCAGGACTTTATGGTCACCGCTTAAAATCGGGGCTGTTTGTTTCTCATTGTCGTTGATGCGCCATATCGCCTCACCATTGAGGAAACAGTTGTTCTCTTCATCGGCGTACAACCTGGCACCGGAACGTGTGCAGACACCATTTGGGAAAAGCAGCAGTGCCTCGTATGGAATACTCTTCTGCTTTTTCACATCCAGTTCCTTACCCACGGATTCCAGCATTTCGGGTTTGAACGGCTCTGCTGCTCCGCAAATGACATACGACCTACCGTTCATGCGGAAGTCGCATGCTGCCTCTTCATTGTCCTTTTCGATGACCACCCACGGACCGGAATTGCCCTGGTGCATATAGCTGGCAGAGTCTTTGCCGCCCGGTTGAGCATGTGGGAACAAGCGGTCAAGACCGTAACCGGCATCATCACATATGCAGCCACAGCATTCTTCGCTGAACGAATCATCTTTTCGCAACACTAAGCGTTCCACCACATCCCCGTCGGTATTGACAAGCTTATTAATGCCCGGCTCGGAAAGCGTGGTGAACATGTTATGCAGATTCTTCTTATGTAACACATCAGGAGTTTTACCATCCTTGGACGCCTGCTTGCGAATGAAATAACCATCACGATGCAAAGCATTCAGTTCCTGTGTTGTCAGAGAGGCAGCCGCCTTGTCGAACGGCATAATAAGCTCCACCGCCGGCGGAGGTTCTTGGAACTTGACCTCAGCATCGTGAGCAAATTTATCCATGTCCTCACCAGTGTAAAAATGCAGGGTGGCATTCATTACTCGGGGATCGTGGATGAGGTTATCTATCATAGCCTCGGAGGCCTGCTTGCCGAGCGTCAAGGCTGCGTCGAAGATACTGTCGGTAGGCTGATACTGCTTGAGATCAGCTGACTTTAGTAGTGCCTGGAACTGTGTATTGGCGGTTTTCAGTTGCTTCTGCCGCTCGAAGAACTTTTCTTTATTCCAGATCAACGAGGAATTCTTGGTAAGTGGATTGTCGAGGGTACGCAGACTGGTGTTCTCCAAAGAGGTCGGTGTGTTTTTGACGTCTGCCGGATCGACGATGTCGCCTGCAACGTCTATATCTTTGTTCTTGATATATGCCAGCCACGGATCCGACAGAGGCAGAAATTGCTGTGTCTCGGCGATGTAGAACATGTCACCGGATTTCAACTTGCCTTTTTTGTAAAATGAAGGCACAAAAATGACGTTTTTGCCCAACAGATAAACCACAGCTCCGCAGGCATCCTGTGTTTCGTCATCCTTTTCGATAAGCTGAAAAGCCAATTTATCCGCGTCAAGTTGCGGAAACTTATCAACTACTACGGCATTGCTGAGAATACCGAATTGTTGCTCAAAAGACGGCCCATCTTCAGGAGCAGCTTGTTTGTACAGACCTGGTTTGACGATCAATTCCTGCATAGTTGAAGTCCTTATTGCTTATATGGAGCTGTGATTATCTTATCCACAAAACTCGGAGAGTCATACGGATCACTCAAATTCCTGCGTGCAGCATCGAAAAGAGAGTCCTGCAGACGTTCACCGTTAAATCTCGGCAACCAGTGCTTATCATTCTGCAATGATTCAGCTGGCCTCATAAACTCTGATTTGAAGGGAGGTTCGTGGTCTGATACCAGTACATCCTTAAACTGGTACTTGTCTAATTCTTTGGCCACTGACGGGGTTATGCGTGTGCCAATATTATAATACAACACTGGAGCTTCCAAATACTTGTTTACAGCTTTATCTGGTGTTGTCCGTATCGCATCTTCATGGGGTTGCCAAGTAGATGCGATATCATCATAATTCACCACATCTCCCGGTAGATAATTGCCGTAGCCATTCTCATCGGATATCCGTACCTTGTTGATCATGCCTTTGGCGAAGGCTTCAAGGTTTCTGCGATCAACACCCCAGCCATTTTTGCGAAGTAGATCGTCCAGCTTACTGACAAAATACTTCCTGCCTCGGCCCAGACCACGCAGGTCGGTCACCTCGTCCGGATTAGGAACCCCGTCGGTAAGGGTATCGCCTGCCTCGACTTTATCTCCGATCTTGACTATTGGCTCTCTGTCAGCAGGAGCATAGAGTGTTTGAGTACCCACGGTGATGTAATGACCACCTTGAGGAGCTTTGCGAATTCCAGTTACCATGCCATCAGTCTGGGATAGCAAGGCGCCCCCGGGGAAATTCTCTTGCGCGATGAACATTCTTTCTACACTACGGAAACCGGTAGGTTGTCCTTCTCCGTCAGGATCTGCCTGCTTGCTGGCTTCCATCTTTCCTGTACGAGAAGCACCATGCTTTGATGAAATACCGGCCTGGGTGATTTTCTCTACATATGTACGAGCGGCATTGAGTGGTACATATTCTCCAATGGCCGGAAATCTACCGTTCTCGCTGAGCCCATTGCATTTGGCACAGATACCATGTTTGGCCTTACAGGTGATAGGACTCCGGAGGATCATCTCTTCACCGTCCTCTGCTTCAGCCACCATCTCATCCGTGACAATACTGCCTGCCGGGTGCTTATGGAATGGACGCAGAAGGACTGCGCCTACGTTCTTAGTGGAATCTGCCGGGAACGGCACTCCGGTGTCTGTAGTCCCACAATCCTCCATGGAGATATTGGTATCGTGAGTAACATTAGTAACCTGTTTACCAAGATACCCGGCCTGACCTGTGGCAAATTGCTGCAGGTATCTTCCACGACGTGCACTGGATGCGCTCATCCAGTTACCCATCGGAGAAGCACCATCAGAGTATCCATCAGCCATCAGATACGGAATATCACGGTCAAGTGCATCTTTCATCAGCCAGTTACCAAACATCATCTGCATCAGCTGAGCTTTGTTGCCGCGACTGCCGGAAGCTATTTGCATGGCTAGACTGGTCTTACGGTCGTCGGAATCTTTGAACACCACATTCTGGATTTTATCGGCATATTTATAGCCGATCTCCCGGATGCGCTGTTCCTTCTGCTCCTCCGTAAGAGAATCGTTGTTGAGGATGGCCTTGATTATGGCTTTTATCTGTTGATTGTACGCTCGTACTTGTTTTCCAGGTCGCAAATCATCCAAGGATAACGCCGTGTCCCGACCGTATGTAGATACAACTGCCTCACCGATATTGTTCAGGTCCTGCAGCACATCGATATACCTATCAGGATCGTCTTTAGCCATCTCGGTACAAAGAGATTCCACGGCGCCCTTCGTCAGAGGAGCGTCGCAGTAGTGTTTATATTTATCCGGCAGTTTGGCGCGGATGATTTCCCTACCGATGGTGGTTACCATATCTTACATGTCTTTGTTGAGCATGTCCTGGTTGTTACGATTGGCAAGATAATTTGCTGCTAGTGTAAGCGGAATGGTAACTAACAAACTCTTACCAGCGCCAATGGCCCCTTTTCTGATTGATGGATCAAAGTTCCTTCCCATTTGAGGTTTGACCATCTTTGTCATATGTCCGATATTATGTCGCACCTGCGTCGGATGTTTTAACATATGCACCGTAGTTCTATACACCCCAGCGCCACCGGTCGGGCCTTTCATGTTTCTTAGTGCGCCTATTGTACCGCCTCCACCCAAAATTGCCAAATCCATAGCACCCTGCGTACCAGTCTGCGGCGCAAGAATGTTGTTGGAGCTTCCAGTGGCCAATCCAGGAAGAGGATTGTTCGTTAACTGATCCCAGTCACTCTCAGGCAACCTTGTTTTTATTTCATCCATGCGATCTACAGCGGCACGGTCTTTTTCGCTCAGGTTTCTTTTCCATGCCTCACGACGCATGTTTCTTGGATCCATCAAAGCCTCGGTACCAAACCAGCCAGCTGCTCCGCCACCTCCGGCATATAAAAGTCTCAGCAACCAACTTGGGTTATGATGAATCAGTCCGGATAACAGAAGGCCCAGTGCAGCTCCGCCGACAGCTCCTGCTCCTTGTATCACATACTCTGAAGTGAGTTTGGTATTTAGAGCATCTTTATATCCCTTAAAGCCTCCGATACCTTTGTCGATCTTTTCCTGCGTGGACTGCGCGTCGAGTATTTCGCTCTTGTTGGCCCTGCGTCTCTCGTTGCGCTGTGGCTCTTCTTTCGCTGTTTTATATGTAGTTGACATGACTCACTTCCTTCCTGTGATGAATTCAACCAGCGAGAACGCGGATTTTTTCTGCGACGCTGCTTTAGGTAATGTGTCTGCCAATGCAGTTGGAGTAGCTGCAGGAGCCGCTGTGGATTGAGCAGCCAACTCCTGCTCCAATTCTCCACGAAGTTTACTGTCCTCGTCCTCATCTTTTTCTGTGCGCTTGTTATCGCTGTTGAGGATAGATTCAATGTCTTTCTTGAGCGTATCTACTTTGTCAAGCAGCGTAGATATCTTCTTTTCCTGCGCACTTAAGGCCTCATTCACTATGGTCTCTACAGCAGACAACACCATCTCCGCCATTTGCTGCATCGGATCAGCTGGCATACCCTCTGCAGGCATACCCTCTGCAGGCATACCTCCCATAGCTGCCGGATCCATTGGCATACCTGCTTCAGGAGGCATGCCACCCGTTTCTGCTTCTGGTGGCATACCACCCATAGCGGCAGGATCCATTGGCATACCTGCAGCAGCCTCAGGAGGCATCGCACCTGCCATCGCCGCCGGATTTTCCATCGGGGCTCCTCCCTGCGGCATAGCACCTTGAGCTTGCGCGGCTACCTGGGTCTGAAACTCTTGGTATGCCTGGATTATGGCATCAGCTGGAATAGGTTCGCCTTGCGGACCAACGAACATCTGTGACTGCGGATCGAAATTTATACCCAGTACTTGCTGCAAAAAAGCCAGGAACTGCTGATCTTGCAGTATTTCCGGAGGAACGGTCCCACCAGCAGGACCCACAGGAACACCGGCTCCACCTGCCATTGCCGGATCCATCGGAGGTGCTCCTGCCGGGGCTCCGCCCATCATTGCAGGATCTGCAGGCATACCTCCCATAGCTGCCGGATCCATTGGAGCACCTCCTTGCGGTGGCATAGGAGCCTGGGCTGCCTGCATCGCCTCTGGCGTGAGAGAGGCAATAGCGGATTTGGTGAAACCGGTATAAATCTGTCTGTAAATGTTATTCATGTCTTCTCCTCACCGTCTGACGGTATCGAGTTGTTTGATTTCTATAGGATCACTGATCTCAATAATGCCGGAGCGTCTTGCGGCTCTGGCTTCTTCGAGCGTATTGAAAACATACTTTGGCGTGCGGGGATCACCAGTGAATCTGGTGGCCGCATAAAGACCTTGTGTATACTCCTTCTCGGGCTTATACAGGATCTTTCTGTTACTCATTGCGATCAGATTTCTTTCCGGAAACATGCGTTCCTTGGTATCCCGTACCGCCTGGTCTGACACAGGGACGTGGATATTTACCTGGTCTCCATCAAAGTCAGCCGTGAAAGGTGCCACGATGGATGGATTAATGTGAATAGCATGCCCAGTCACCAGAGTCGGTGAGAACCCCATAATGCCCAGTTTGTGCAGCGTAGGAGCGCGGTTCATCTGCACAGGTCGGTTTTTCATAAGCTCCAACAGTGCAGAACGCGCCATCGGCGTCCGGTCTTTTACGGACTTCATTGCGGCCTGCAGAGGAATGTTGGATTGTACAAGCTTACGGGTAATGAACGGTGCAAATATGTCAAACGCCATTTCTTCCGGTATGCCGACCTGGTTAAGTTTCAAGCGAGAGTCCGGAACAATGACTCCTCTACCCACGGTATCTACCGCAGCTCCGATAACCTTTCGTTGGACAGCGGAGAACTTAGGACTATTGCCAAGAGCCCATCGAAGAAGCCCCTGTACATTTTTATTGCGCAATTTAACGTCCGACGGATCGTACAGCCCAGTAAGTTCTTTCCATGAGTTGTACAGCTGCTCGCGGGCTTCCGCTTGATACTCATCCGGCAAATTCTTGGCTTCCCGCATGTCGTCACGGGCATCCAGCATCTGCGCATAGAGGTAGTTACTGTCTGCCACCATCGTCATACCTCCGGCTGTGGTAACTGGACGGAACATCGGAGGCAGTACCGGTATTTTGTCCAGCATATAATCAGCAGGAGAGACTCCGCTTCTTCTCATGCGTTCGATGGCTGTGTATCTCTTCAGGGCAGCATCACGTTTAGAGGCCGGAGCATCCTTAAAGGCTTTTTCCGCTGCACGTGCTTCTGCTTCCAGGTTGATCTTCTCAAGAGCTTTCTTGATATCCGCTCCTGATTTCATTCCATTGATCTCGGCTTTACCTGCGGCTACCGCGGAAAATTGCTTTACTGGAATATTCAGCAGTCTTGCCAGAGGATCCTCCATTACCGGATTCGGCATGGGTTCATCCAGCTTGATATAACCCCAGCGGTCACCATTGATGCCGAAAACATCTTGACCAAAAAGACCCCCATCTATAGGCCGAAAATTTTTCGTTTCAAATGTATCACGAGTCTTGACTTCGCGCGGGCCGGCCAATTGGTTCACGTCCTGATTGGATAGAGCAAAGACGCTGATTTCGGTCGGGGTTTTTCGCACATTTACACCCGACGCCTGTAGGTGTGCGAAAAATTTCTTATTCACTTCCGGCTCACCGGGAACTACCGGTATTTCACCTGTACGGATGGATCTCCAGAAATCTGTATTATTCTGACCGCGGATCAGATGCGCGTCGTTGATAACATTCAGTGCATTGTGTCCGACCAGTGCAGACGTTTCCAACAAACCATACCGCTTACCTCCGGTATAGCCGCCTGACATTGGAGTACCCTCTGAGGTGTATTGGTCAGTACCACGAGCAGACATCTTAGTATCTGCAATGTGTTTCAGTTTATAGATGTACGATACCCCATTGAGTACTTTCGGAATTTTGCGCCCTGTCTCAGGATCTACAAGATCATCCGAGTCTTTGAGATGATTCCTTTTAAGCTCATCCTTGACGAAATCAGCGAGTGAACCGTTATGGAAGGCCTCCATGGTATACGGTTTACCCGTTTTCTTGGCGATTTTTCCCAGAAGAGCCTCGTAGGCAACAGACGAGTTCGTTCTAGTGATAAGTCCCAATGGGCTAAACAGCACATCCAGCGGTTTACCGTCTGCTGTGGCCGGCATCTGATCGTCAGGAATGATCTGACTGATGACACCTTTGTTTCCGTATCCGGTAGCCAGTTTATCTCCTACCTGAGCAGGTGCGGTTACGGTAGCAAAGACCTGAACACCTTTTTTGGTTTGAACTACATCAGTCACTACCCCGGGGAAGGCGTGTTCCCATGTCTCGCTGATGTCTGTCAACACTCGCTTACCCATCGTTCCCGGAGACGGTTCGGTAGATTGTACAGCCAGGATCATCGGATCGCCCTTGTGCAGTATAGCACCCGGCTTGACGATTCCTTGGGCATCAAGGTTATCTTGTTGTTCAGGACTGTAGGTTCCTGGTTTCCAGCTGTTATATAGTTGTTTACCCAGTCGGATACTTTTGTCCAGATTCACTGCGGTCTTGTACATGGTAGTACTAGTGAGTTTCTTCGCCGCAGACTCACTTATGGCGATGGCATCCTCGTAGGTACCGCCTTTCCATGACAGCCATGCGCTACGCAAATTAACACCAATGGCAGAAGTACCATCCTTGTCAGTGTAGTTGCTGCTCGCCACCAGTTGTCCAGGATCCAAATGTTGACCGGCCTTCACCACTGGAGTGTTGTGTATGAAGCCCTTGCTGTTGGACGGGTAGTTTTGATACATATCGATAGAACCCTTGGTGCCGTCATCATAGATCATATCGACCCGGTCGCGGCGCACGGCAGATACCGTGCCACCACGCTGTGTATAACGAGCACCAAGGTATTTGGACACCAACTGTTGCATAGTCTTACCGGAGGCTTCGTCGAGTGATCGCACCAACGGTGCTTCGCGGTTGTCTAATGACACCGCTTGCAGCGGGTATTTGCTGTTGTGCGTAAGGATGCCGTTTCCGACAAGGTACATGTTGTCGTTAATGTCGATGTCTATCATCACCGGCACTTTCCTGATCTCCTGTACCATTACCACTTTGTCGGTTTTCAACTCTCCGAAGTTCGGTTTCCACGGGATCAGCTTTAGAGCCAGATGCGTATTGTTTTTCCTTACGGCATCTCGATACAGTGTATCTGTGTTGCAACGTGCCAGGAGAACAGCCAGAGCATCTCTGAAGGGCATATTAGGTAAATGCAGTATCCAGATATCCTCGTTGGAATCTATACCGACCAGAGATTTATTGGCAGTATATCCTTGTACAAAAGAAGCTGCAACTGCAGGCCGTGAGCTTAGAATGACAGAAGGAATTTTTCTGGTCTCCAGATCTACGCCGATGTTGTCATCTATCCATTCGATAAAGGCATTATCTCGTATGGCTAGACACAACTCTCCACGATTCCTGTAGAACGTACAGCCCTTGATTCCTAGTTTTTCTATCGCGTTTTCAATTGCGGGTTGTTGTTCTTCCATGAAGCAAACTCGATATTTACCAACATCCGGAACCGTCAAAGATCGAGCTATGCATCCGATGAACTCTGCGATTTCAGGAGTTACTCTTTTACCGAGAATAAACGTTTGCTTGACAGGAAGGGTGTTGTAATTACCACGTAATGCAACATCACCCGGTACGAGCTGATCCGCCTGTTTGAGAACTATCTTTCCTTCTACAAGGACTGGCCAACGATGGTCAGGACTGGTAATGAGTGAACGGCCAGACTTCAGTACAACCTTTCTGAACCGCATATTTCGTCCGGATAGCTTAGCAATGCTATTACAAATCGGATACATAGATGCGAATCCGGCACTATCCGCACCTGGTATGTATTTAGCCACTCCACTACCCACTGCAGGTATGATGGATGCAAAACGGTCCTTGTCACAAACCAGTAACGGCGTGTCCGGATACAAACAACCCATCAACAGTCGTAAGTCTTTTACGCCATTCAGCATGGATACCATGTTAGAAGCGGTAGAGTAAGCATCGTCTGCATGAGGAAGATAATAGTCTACTTTGTTCTTTGGAACTATACGGCAACCGTATTTACCACCAAGAGCAAAAATCGATTTGGTGTCAGCATTACGCATCTCACTGGTAGCTACTACTGACTTCGCGGCAGTTGCAGAATCCACCAGCTCTTCTTTGCCTGTATGGGCGTTTATAAACCTGGCGTATAGCTTACCGTCTGACCCTTTCATGCAGTTCTTGGAGAAATACATGTCCAATCCGACTCGATAGCTTTCCGGAGCCCTTGTAGGATCGATGTATCCGAAATACGAAGGCTGGACCAGGCGCATCTCGTCTGGCGCTTGTCGCATATCACCTATACCGCCTTCTCCTATACGTGTGGTTTTATACGCTGCGTCAATGGTATCCAACGGGGAGGACCCGTCAGCAAGCTGCGCTAATTTGCTGTCGTAGAATACACCAGATACGTGATTGTCTAACGCAGCCGTAGGCATGAAATCTACGTTACCACGGTTGGTGGCTTTCCATAACAGGCCGCGTCCTAACTGCCCTGAGTCACGTAAGATATGTTCAGAGAAATATTCCGCAGGACCGTAGAAGCGCTGATAGAGGAGAGAATCTTTGGCATCCGGATCTTGTTCTTTACGTGAAATCCCCAGCAGTTTCCTGCTGGTAGCCATCAACAGGTCAGGTGTAACCTTGGTGGTTTCTACACCCACTGTTGATTTATTGACTTCAGCGGACATTTGCATTCCGCGTATCCAGTCATAAACAGTTTTCTGAGGTTTATCGGCGAGGGTTACCGGTTTTACATCGGTTTCTGGAAAATCCATTAGTTACAACTCCTCCGAGGTACGGTCTACGAGACGAAGACAATGTGCAATGTAATTGCTTAAGCAAAAGGCCTGCGTCTATACTATAGGAAGCGTAACACTGTAGTCAATAAATTAAAAAGAAAAAGCCGGGAGTAACTCCCGGCTTGTAACATTGGTGCTGCTGGTAATCATAGGCCGTGCTTGGCGAGGATACCGTTCAGAATTCGCGCCTTGGTGGATGCATTCTTCTTATTAAGAAGCGGCAAAAACGGTGCATACGTAGGATCTTTCTGTGCATCCGGATTTTTCCTGAGGTAATCAAGAGTATCCTCAAGCATGGCATTTTCGTTGGCTTTCTCCTCGTCGGTCGCAAATCCATGACCTGTCATCCAGTTAAGGATATTGTCACCGTAATACCCGGCTGTGCCGCCAGCGAGGATGGATGCCAGCAAACGCAGCCCATGTGTGCGGCGAGCTCCTGGCAGCAACCAGGACAATCCATACAGACCACCAGTGGTAGCAGCACCCACGCCGAGCTGCTTCAAGTGTGTAGGATCGGCCAACCATTGTGCCGCATTGTTGAACCCTTTGTGCGTTGCATCTCCGACTGCATTCCAGGTGTCTTTAGCGCCGCCCTTGATGGACTCCCAAAGATTTTTCCAGGCATCGCCTGTCTCTTTGTCTACAAAGGGTTTACTTTCTGTTTTAGGAGCGGCATCGCTCTTGCCGGCATCGGTCTTGCCGGCGTCTTTACCTACATCTTCAGCGATCTTGTTGAGACCATCGAGAGCACACAACACTTGCAACCCGCCAAAATCACGGGAAGCAATCTTGGTCATGATCGTCAGGCCAAGGGGTTTCTGCACGGATGCTTTCTTGTCGTTACCCCGAGCGTTGAGGAAAGCCAGTGCTGCGGCACGCATTTGGACTCCACCCACATTCTGAGCAGGTGCTGCTGCGGAAGCTTTCTTGTTCAGGGCAGCACGCGCGATGGCAATCGCTGCGACTTCAGTGTTGGTATTTTGATTAGCCATGTCTGTAAAACTCCTATTGTGTTACAGGTTGTAGATCTTGTTCGCCGCATTACGCGCCTTATCACCGACGCCCGCGGCCTTGTTTTTCTCAAAGAGCTCTTTACCCCAGCTCTTTTCCATATCCTCATCCGACACTCCCATGTCCTTCAACACAGTGTACGCCGGACAATTCGTAGTTCCGCGACTCACCTGAAATAATCCGGTTTTCGGTATGAATCGCATATTGAAACCTGAACCGGATCCTTTACGGATATTGAACTGAGCTACCATCTCATCGTCTTTTTGCTTGGTATATACACCAGGCTCAAGTCGCATGATATTAGTAAAACTATATTCATGTCCGTTTCTTATAAAGGTGCCGCGTCCAGTCATGTATGGCACGTGCATAAGTGTCATTCTGCCAGTAGACGATACTGGTTTATCCGTGGCCGAATCCTTCAACACCCACCGACCACGAAGACGCCGGGTGAGTGATTTTCCTTCCAACAGTGCTTTCTTCTGTTCACTCAACGAATAATCCGCAGGATCATCATATTTTACGTCTTCCAATGTCAGCGTAAACCGGTCGTTGTACAAAGGGAAACGCGTTTTTACTGCGTTTTCCACGTTATCGAACAACTGTTGACGGATGGTATCGAAATCATCCAGCCTATACAGTTTATCCGGTTTTTCCGTCAGGACGTTGGAAATGAACCGCTGCTTAGCCTGTAGCAGGTTCTTTGCCTGAGTATCTGGAGATGGATTTTGTATCGTATCGTTCATCAGATAGTAACTGACACCGGGGTGTGACGATCTTCAAGAAGCAACTCAGCTTGTCTTGGCTTCTCTTTACGCTCCGGGGCTGCCTGGGCATCGTCTCTGTCTATTCTGTCGAACATATTGCTGTTCGCCGTACCTACTGTAAGAGGATTTGATTGACTACGCATTGCTGCGTACTCCTCCAGTCCCTTCTTATAGGCCTTGTATTTTATGTTATTGATGTTGTTTGCCTCATGGTATTTATACGAACCATAAGCAGTGGTAGCAAAAATGACTGCACCTATGAGACCGGCAGCCGGCCAAAATACGTCAGTCCAGTGATCTACTGCCGTTTTATTTACGCTAGCTTGTTTAACCTGCTCCGCTTGGCCTTCGAAATCCGGGCGACTCAGGGCTTCCGCCATCTCTTCTGGAGTTAATACACCTCTGGCGTTACGGCCTCGGGCAACGACCAGATTTTTCATATAATTGTTTTTACCTTCAATGCGTTTTTTCAGGATTTCGCCCTTGCGTTTATCCGCCCAGGAGTCAGTAGCGGCATAAGCTAACGAAGCCGCAATTAAAGCAATACCTCCAGGGATGGCAACACCTTTCCAATCGGTAGCATGTTTTTGCAATGATGCTATTTTTTCATCGCCCTGTTCGTAATCTTCTGCTACCATTCTGTTGGCTTTTTGTTTATTTGGTACGTTTGGAACAGCATCACGCACCTCGAAAGCGGTATTCAGTTGAGATTTGAGTTGATGTCCTGGAGCATCATTCTTGCGTACGTCATCAACCTTTCCCATGTGTAGTAGTAACCTACCACCACCGACGATACTGGCGGCAAGTAGACTCAGTGCGGTAGCTTTCCATGCCAGATACCGTGTGTCTCGATCACTGATAGGAATATACTTATCCCACCACTCAGGGACACGATCTACAGGATTGCTGGTGGAAAGCTGCGAGAAAGGATTGAATGTGCTCCAGTAAGAAGCTTTTGGGTCCTTCGAGATGGTATTGAAGGAATAACCGCCTGCTGTTTTATTTGCCATGATCTGTCACTTGTCCTTATTTATCCCGCAGGAATTTGTACCTCGGATGGAGGACATAGACGAGCTCGTCGTATGTCACCCAAACGATGAAACTCACCGTCTGCGGATCAAAGTTTTTACATTCGTTGATTATAGCCACCTCACCATGGGCCTGTCGCTCGAGTAGAGTAGCATATTTATCATTTCCAGCAGGATCATCTGGAGATATGCGCAACACTACAGATTTTGGATGTCTCTCCAACAGTAAAGCCTGCTGCAGTAGTTCGTCGCTGTCTATCGGCAGGTTACATGCATCAGGACTTACTGGAACACCATTGAAAGTCTGCTCTTTCTGGTAGAACCACAGCTCTGTACCTACGGATCCTGATTTCTGGCTATTTTCCTCACCAGCCGGAGTACACAGTTCTGCATCGGCAAGCGATGTCACTTCACCGTCGTATACCTTACCGCTGTCGATCTCTGTAGCCATGTTTAATTACGCACCAAACAAACGCGTTGATTTGGGTACTATTGACTGCTGCCGTGCTTTGTACTCGTTTTTCAACTTCTGTTCATTCTCTGCCACATCGGCACTCAACCGTGCGTCTAGATACTCGTTACGCACGTTGTCAATGTCATTTTTGCCTTTGGCTGTCATTTGTGCTCCTGCCCATCCGGTAGCATAACCGGCGAATCCCAGACCGGCGATACCCAGCAACGCCAAAGAAGTGAGCGTACCCACCCCGAGTTCCGCCAGGCTGCCAAACAGCTCCGGTCCGGCTTGTTTTCTCAATCCGTTAGTCATATGATATTACTCCAATATAGCCGATATGGTGCCGGCCCACGTTCCGGCATCGATAAGATTTTGTCTTGTATTACTATCGAGGTCCACCATAGTTCCTACTGCGGTGGTGAACAGCTTGGCGATACCATTGGATACTACCGCCTTCACTCCTGTGCTGGCTATACCACCAAGAGAAAGTTTGGTGTCGATTTTATCTGCTGCAGAGTCAAAAATGTTTCCAAGTGTAGAATAATTTCCCGGTGTCTTATTGTTAGCATCGACCAAGATGGATGTGCCGAGATTCCGTGTATAATCCTGCTTTGCCAGATACGGGTCATTGGAAAACAACGAAATAGCTGAAGGCGTATTGATGCTCTGAGAGAAGTCTATGTTGGACACGTATCCATCGTATTCGTACAAGGACTCCTTCTTGGTTAATGGGGCTTCATCACTCTGTGCAAAACTGTAGCCATTACCATTATACAGTTTGGGAGTTGGTTTATCAGTCCACAGCTGATCCAACTCATACGCCGGACGATAGTTCAAAAACAGAGGAGTGGCAGCGGTGAGTGAGCCTATTATAAGCGGTACCTTGTACTGCAGACTGCTATCGTTTTTAGTTTCCTCCAACGACCGCTCCCATTCCGCTTCGGACATTCCAGTAAATCTACGCAACGGGCGGCCAAGACTCCTGATAGTATCGACTATCGGTCCCCACAGCATATGTGAAGCCCCGTATGCCGCACCGCCATAAATCAGAGCGCGCAGGAAAGGAATTGGCACGGCTTTATGCCATGCGGCCAATCCCTGAGAAATGAAATTATCCTGAGGACCTTTGTTTTTGTTATCTCCGGCCATTTATCAGAGTCTCGTACGTGCAAATTGAGTATAACCTTCATCATATGGCGAGCGTACAACCCGCTGTGGCGCATCTGAATCACCGCCACCAATCAAGCCCCCGACAAGCGCCCCACCACCTACAAGCAAGCCGAAGGCACCGGTATAGAAAGCCCATGGATTTTCCACCACGTCGGCAATAGCGTCCGATACTCCCATGTTACGTAGCCACAGGGATACCAATTTTGGTGTATTGCCCAGAATGTCTTGTTTCCACAGCTCACAGGCACGGTTCTTAAATCCTGTCTCCATTGCCTGCATTAGTTCTGCGCCCTGCTCCGCTGTAAGTCCATACTCTTCCCAGTTCATGTCCTTACCCATTTTCTGAATTTTGGCAAGGAGTGGCTTCATCGAGTCCAGGTCATACTTACTCGCCAGTCCGGAAGAAACTTTAGACAAAAATGCTTCTTTTTTCTCCTGATCCTGGAATATAGTGGACATATAGCCCTTCATAAATTTCTTGTCTGTCGAACTTACGGGTTTAGCATTGTCGTCTGACAGCATGGAGTATATACCATTTACTGCAGGGTCAACAGCTTTCATGTAGCCCTCACTGCCGGCTAAAGCAGCTCCAAGCCCCTGCGAGTCTGCCGACCTGACTAAATTCACTACAGTCGTTGCTCCAGGTATCTTACCCCAGGTGGATTTCTCCATTTCCTTATTTGTTTTTTCTGCCGATGCCCCTTCAGCTGAGACTCTAAGCGCTTCCTCAGGGGTTACCCCTATCCGTGTCAAATCGTATGCTAACCAACCTGGCGCACCTAGTCTAGTAAAGGTCTTGATCTTATCCTTTATGAACTCATTCCGTTTTTGCTCATCATCTGGAAACTTTCGCCATGCAGTGTTATAAATATCTGTTATTCTTCTTTGATTTACTTGCGCAACTGCCTGCTCATGAGGAATTCCGTCTGCTGTTAGTCTAAGGACCTCTTGCTGCATTGCAGGAATACGACCATACCTAATACCCGGATCAGAA
>Ga0310786_10003064_pt1 | contig 24656 bp, 20 predicted proteins | sample AusTroGonzalo_MG_FD_203881 | JGI IMG/M metagenome (GOLD analysis project Ga0310786, IMG submission 203881) | Bovine rumen microbial communities from tropical cattle in Woodstock, Queensland, Australia - Gonzalo_03 (v2) (version 2) | ecosystem: Host-associated > Mammals > Digestive system >...
GTTTGCAACTTTTTTCAGATTTACTTAGAAATAAGTTGCAGTTTTTTTGAATCTTTGCAACCAAATGAGATCTTTTTCTTCAAAATGGTTGCAGTTGTGCCTATCTTTGTCTGGAGTGCCCTTCCACCCATAGTAGGTGAGCGACAAATCCCGTCTTTTTCGAATTTTTTGCCCATTCGGCCTAAATAAAAGTTGTAAATAATTAATTAGTTTTTATAATTAAGTAAGAATACATTTTCAGGTGGGAATCGGCCATGAGAATAAAAGTGAGGGGTAACAATCTCCCCAGAATCAAAACGACCAATCAATTCCTTATCAGGGAAGCTGTTTACCTTAAAAGCCCTGTATCCAGAATCGAGATTGCTTCTGATCTCGGACTTACTCTGCCAACAGTCACAACAAACATCAGTACTCTGATAGAAAAAGGCCTGATGAGAGAACTTCCCGAACCGGTCAGAACAGGAAGCCTTGGAAGGCGCACCATGCTGGTCGATGTTGTTCCCGATGCCCGTCTTTTCATTGGTGTTGAAATAAGAGGAACTCTCAGAAGATCCGTAGTTGTGAATCTGAGGGGAAAAGTACTTGCCTCAGGCGCTGATGATACATTCTATACAGACTATGATCTTGCACTGGAAAGTGCAGTGGATATCACACGCAAGATGATTTCCGAGAGCGGCATCTCCCTGGACAGAATTACAGCAGTAGGAATCTGCATTCCCGGTCTTGTAGACAGTCATGAAGGTGTTCTGGGTGTTCATCCCGGTTACCAGTGGGAAAAGAAAACAGTATGTAAGGATTTTGCATCAAAGCTCGGCTACAGCGGTGATGTAAGGCTTGAAAACAACGCCATCGCCAGAGCATACGGCATAAGCCTCTTTGACCACGGAAAGCTTAAGGATGCATCAACCTTTGCATATATGTTTGTTGCAGCCGGTATAGCCTGTCCGCTTCTGAGTGATGTCAAAAATCGTTTCGGAACCATCGCAGGTGAGGGTGAAGTGGGCCATATGGTCATGAATCCTGACGGACCTGAATGTATATGTGGAAACCACGGTTGTCTTGAGACATACGCCAGCGAGAGAATCATTCTGCAGAAGGCCGAAGAGTGTCTGAAGAACGGAAGTGCTCCCGTTTTAAAGGAAATAATTGAAGCCGGAAATCCTCTGGATATGACCTCTGTTGTAGAATCCCAGAAAAGGGGAGACCCTGCAATTCAGAAGATTATTTCCGATGCCATACTTTATCTTGGTCTTGCAATAGCAAATATTGATAATTTCGTAAAACCTGAATGCGTTGTTATTGAATGCAGGCTTTTTGATAATCCGGATAACCGTGAAAGTCTTATGAAAATAATCAACAACAACCTTTACCGCAAGACTTTCAACGATTACAGATTTTCATTCCTGCAGAGTGATGAGTACAGCGGAGCAAAGGGAGCTGCAGCAGTTGCAATCAAGGGGGATATTGAAAAAAACTATGTCGACTAAGAAACACCTTGTTAATAACGTAATGTTCATCTTTGCGGCAATCTATGTTGTCATTCTTGTTGCCCTGTCCGTTACTTTGTTTGTGATTGAAAGACCTATTTCAGCAGCTGTATTTCTTGCACTTGCTGTTCCTTTTGCTCTTCTTGTTTTCAGATACGGTTCAACAGTCAGTTTTACAGAAGAGGGTGTTGTTCTCCGGTTCTGCGGAATTGAGAGAAAGAAGATCAGATGGAAAGATTTGAAAGATGTCTGTGTATGCGGTGCACGTGTAATGAACAGGCTGAACAAGGAGAGGTGTGGCACCATCTATTTCATCTTTTCTGAAAAGCACATTCCTGAAAACAAGCTTTTCGATATGATGCTCAAGTGGCCTCCCAAGGGAAAAATCTATCTGAAATTCACAAAAGACAGGCTTTTAGAAATACAAATGCACTGGCAGAAGCCAGTGCAGAAGTTCAACATAGGATCTCTGGATATCTGATTATTTCTTCCATGGATTTTTTACATTGCGGTAGTTCATTGACTCATTTCCCTTTGTCTTGAGGTTCTCAATGAACTTTGCCCTGCAATCATCAATGCGCTTGTCGTAAGCCTCGGTGTGGTACTTCTCAAGAAGCGGATCCTGGTATTTCTCCATCTGCTCGTTGAGTTTGTTCCTGAACTTGTTTACAAGGTCTGCGTAGGCAGGATCATCGATAAGGTTGTTGAGAGCATCGGGGTCCTTCTCAAAATCGTAGAACTCTTCAGGAACTCTCTTCTGGAAGAAATCACACCTGTCTGCAATTTCCTTATTATCCTGGGCTGCCTTTTCCATTGCCTTCCATGTAAGACCGCTCTGGGCTTCATTCTTGAAGATTGTTTCTCCGTCAGACCATGTGTTGAAGATATAACCGTACTTCTTTGTCTGCAGGCATCTCATCGGGAATGCGTTGAAAGCTGATGTGAGGTTGAACTGTGTGTATACGAAGTTTTCCCTCTGGGGATCATCCTTGCCCTCAAGAATTGAAAGGTAACTTCTTCCGTCAGTCTCGAGCTTGCCTTCAAGACCGCAGGCTTCAAGAACTGTTGCTGCAAAATCAACACCGGCAATCATGTCCTTTGTGTTGCGTGTACCGGGTTTGATGTGTCCGGGCCATTTTGCAACAAACGGTGTCTTTGTAGAATTGAGGTAGCAGTTTGCCTTTGCAAAGGGGAAGGCCATTCCGTTGTCGGAGAGGAAGACAACCAGTGTGTTGTCTGCAAGACCTTCTTCTTCGAGTGATTTAAGAACTGCGCCGAGAGACTGGTCACATCTGTGAACGGAAGAGTAGTACTGGGCAAGTTCTTTTCTGATCTCGGGAAGATCGGGAAGGAATCCGGGAACCCAGGCTTCTTCGGGTTTGTAGAAGCGGTCAGCATAGATGTGATAGCCATAGAATTTGTTTACTTCATCATCGGAGCCTGCAAACGGTCTGTGGGGATCGTGGGAGTTTGCCATAAGGAAGAAGGGTTTTCCGGCTTCTTTTGCCATGCGGAAGAACTCCTTGGATCTTGATCTGTACAGATCGGGGCTTCTACCGTAGTTTGATTCGGGTTCCATCATCTTTGATGCATAGTCCCATGCAAACTTGTCCATAGGTACTGCATGTTTGAGTTTGCCTATTATTCCGTTGAAATATCCGTTGTCCCTCAGTGTTTCCGTAAGAGTGGGAATCTCATCTGAAATGGGCATGAAGCCGGGAGCTCCGTTTTTGTGGGGATAGAGTCCTGTGAGAAGACATTCACGTGAAGGCTGGCAGACTGCAACAGTCACATGGGCGTTGTCAAAACAGACTCCTTCGGAGGCAAGTTTGTCCAGATTGGGTGTAATGTCATCTACAGGACAGCCGAAACAGCCTATGGAATTGTAGTTCAGATCGTCTGCAACAAGCATCAGAATATTAGGTCTTTCCATTTGATTCTCCAATTAATTAAAGCTTTTAATTAATTTAATTCTACATTATTATTACAGATATGCAAGAGTGCATTTTTGAAAAAAACGGAAAAGCTGCCCCTGTCAGGATCATTTACAGAAGGGAAGGGAATCCCTTTATTATTAATATGGAATATAATAATGAAGAACCCGAATATCCCGACTCATTCCTTTCTGTTGTCAAAGTCTGGAAAAGACTTGTGATGAAAGAAAACATTAATTCTTCCGGTTCAGCCTTTGAAGGTTCCGGTACCGGAGCTGCCATAGTTCTTGCATCCTGCCTCTGGTGCCGTGATCACGGGGTGGTGATTCCGTCTTCAATTGTGCTCACAGATCCCTGTCTTGAACCCGCAGCCTCGGAGAATCCAAGGTATTTCTTCAGCGCCGATTATGACGATCCCTGTGCCTTCCCTCTTGAAGCCGAGTACTTTGGATTCCCCACCATTGAAATAAGGGTTACCGAAGGGAGCATCTATGAAAAACAGGCTGAAAAGCTCTGTAAAAGACTCTCTGAACAGGGGATTTCCTTTAGTCTGAAAAAATTATCACTTTAAGCCGATTTTTTTCTTGCTTTCTGTCTGAAGTCATGTAAAAATTAATTAAAATGATTAATTAATTGGAGAGTGCATGATGAGAGATATCGGTTTTTCATTCAGGGACAACAGCGGAACTTTTACAGCAGAAGAGTTTGAGAAGAGGGTACTTGCAAACGCAGAAGCCCTTCACGTGGCTCAGAAAGGTGAGGACCGCCATGCAATGAGCCTTGGCTGGCACAACGTTGAAGAGTGGGCCGGAGACAAGTGGCTTACAGCATACGAGAAACTTGCTGAAAAGGTACGCAAGGAAGCAGATGCTCTTGTTGTGATTGGAATCGGCGGTTCAAACCAGGCAGCACGTGCAGTCTACGAAGCACTGGGCGTAAAGTCAGGTGTTGAACTTGTCTGGGCAGGAAACTCAATCTCAGCCCATTCAATCAGAGAAGTAATCAAGTCACTTGAAAACAAGAAGAATATCTACATTGACTGTATTGCAAAGAACTTTGAGACCCTTGAGCCGGGAATCGGATTCAGAGCAATGCGTGACGTTCTCAGATCAAGATACGGCAAAGACTACGCATCACATGTAATCTGCACTTTCACAGAAGATACACCGGCATGGAAGATGGCCCATGAAAAGGGATACGAACTTCTTCCGTTCCCCAAAAACATCGGCGGTCGCTTTACCGCCCTTTCTCCCATAGGCCTTTTCCCCCTCTGTGTAGCCGGCATGGACATCCGTAAGATTGCAGCCGGTGCAGCAGACATCAGGGCAAAGCTCCTTTCAGGAAAGGACGAGGACAATATTGCATTAAGATATGCCACCGCAAGAACCATGCTTGCAGAGAAGGGAAAGACAGTTGAACTTCTTTCCTACTTTGAACCCAGGTTCTTCAGATTTGCAAAATGGTGGAAGCAGCTTTACGGCGAATCAGAGGGAAAGGACGATAAGGGACTTCTTCCCATGGATACCTGCTACTCTGAAGACCTTCATTCACTGGGCCAGTTCGTCCAGGACGGAACTCCCATGCTGTTTGAGTCATTCCTCGATGTAAAGGAAAGGGAAGAGGGCTATGTTCTGAACGCAGACGATGTGAACGACGGCTTCTCCTACCTTGACGGAAAGGATTTCTGGGAGATCAACAAGGCTGCATTTGAGGCAACAGTCATTGCCCATTCAAGACGTTTCCCGGTTCTTCTTTTTGAAGTTCCGGCAATGGATGAGGAAACATTCGGCAAGCTTTTCTACTTCTTTGAATTCGCATGCTACGTTACCTGCAATATAACCGGAGTCAACCCCTTCGATCAGAACGGAGTTGAAGCCTACAAAAAAGACATGTTCAGACTGCTTGGAAAGAACTGAGGAGATTGTTATGGAAAAGTACAAGAATCCGGCTCTGCCGATAGAGGAGAGGGTTGAAGACCTTCTTTCACGTATGACTCTTGAAGAGAAGGTAGCCCAGCTTTGTGGAAACCTGTCTCCATCGTTCATTGTTGACGGCAAGGTTGACATGGAAGCCCTCAGAAAGAATTTCCCAAACGGCCACGGCCGATTTACCCAGTTCTCCACTGTAGGTATCGTTGATCCCAAACTCATTGCCCACATTTCAAACCAGGTACAGAAGTACTTTGTTGAAGAGACAAGGCTTGGAATTCCCGTAGCACTTCAGACAGAGAACCTCTGCGGCTACCCGGGAAAGGGCGGAACACTCTATCCCGCACAGATTAACCTCGGTTGTACATGGGAACCCGAACTTGCCAGGGAAATGGCAAAGAACATTGGAGAGGAGACCAGAAGCGTAGGTATCTCATCCGCCATGAGCCCGGTAATTGACGTTGCAAGAGACCCCAGATGGGGAAGAACATACGAGACATACGGAGAAGATCCGTACCTTGTTACACAGTTCGGAAAGAACTACATAGGCGGAATGCAGGGAACAGGCGTAAGCTGTATTGCCAAACACTTCCTCGGTTATGCTTTCACACAGGGTGGTGCAAACACCACAGTCTTCCGCTGCGGAAAGAGGGAGATGTACGAGGACTTCGCAACTCCGTTCGAAGCTGCAATGAAGGATGAGGACCTTGACTCTGTCATGTGTAACTACGGCGAGATTGACGGTCTTCCCGTAATTGCAAACCAGGAGATTATAGGAAAACTGCTCCGTGACGAGATGGGATTCAAGGGAATCTGTACATCGGACGGTGCAGCAATAATGAGAGTCTACAACACATACCAGGTTGGAAGAACATACGAAGAAGCCGGTGCCATCTGTAAGAAGGCCGGTGCCGATACAGAAATTCCGATCGGTGCTGCCTTTGCAAAACTGCCCGAATTTGTCAAATCAGGCTTTGTAAGCGAAGAGTGCATTGACGAGTCAGTAAGAAGAGTCCTGAGAATCAAGTTCAAGTGTGGTCTGTTCGAGAATCCGTACTGTGACGAGGATGCAGTTGTCCAGGATATGACAACTCCCCAGAAGAAGGCCCTTTCTGAAAAGATTGCAGCAGACTCCCTTGTTCTTCTTAAGAACGACGGAACACTCCCGCTCAAGAAGGGAAAGAAACTTGCAGTAGTAGGTCCCCATGCCGATTCTCTCAGATACCCCGTTTCAGGATACACATATCCTGCATACATTGAGATGATGCTCGGAGCTTCAAAGGGTCAGAATGTAGGTATCGGAGGAATGGCAGACGTTGCATCCGATAAATCCAATAACAGCACAGTCAACACAAACAGCATCTTCAACAAGATGCTTGAGATCTTCACCCCCGAACAGAGGGCAAGTCTTGATGATATGAACACTATTCTGAGAAAGATGGAGGCCAGAAGCCTTGTCGAGGTTCTCAAGGACAGATTCGATGTCAAATATACAGCAGGCTGTAATATTGCAGATTCCGACACATCCGGTTTTGACAAGGCTGTAAAGGCTGCAAAGGAATCAGATGTTGTTGTATTTGCCTGCGGTGGAAACTGCGGTTGGGTGAATGTAACCGGAGGAGAGGGAATAGACAGAAGCAACCTGGACCTTCCCGGAGTACAGCAGCAGTTGCTTGAAGCACTTGTTGCAACCGGAAAGCCTGTAGTTATTGTTGTCTACGGTCCCCAGATTTTCTCACTCAACTACGCCCAGGAGCACTGTGCTGGAATCATCCAGGCCTTCATGCCCGGACAGTATGCAGGAAAGGTAATTGCCGACGCCCTTGACGGAACACTCAACCCCGGCGGAAAGATGACATTCTCCGTACCCAGAAACATCGGACACGTTCCCGTTTACTACAACCACAGATGGGGTTCGGGATACAACAGAGCTCCGGCATATGGAATTCTTAAAGGCGGTTATGTTGACGGACCGGATGATCCCCTGTACTGCTTCGGCTACGGCCTCTCATATACAAACTTCGACATTTCCTCCTTCAACGTAGACAAGAGGGAAGTTGAGGCAGACGGCGAACTGAAGATTTCCTGTAAGGTCAAAAACACAGGTTCATGCAGGGGTGATGAGGTTGTCCAGCTGTATACGGCATTCAAGAACACAGGAATCATCAGACCTGTCCAGGAACTGCGCGGCTTCAAGAGAGTCAGCCTTGAACCGGGAGAGGAGAAGACTGTTGTCTTCAAACTGTCACTTCGCCAGATGGGTTATTACGACCAGAACATGGAGTTTGTCGTTGAACCCGGCCCGCTCAGCATCATGATCGGAAACAAGTGTAAGGACTATCCCATCAGGGAGACAGTTCAGATTGTAGGAGAGAAGAAGAACGTCAAGAACAGACGTGTCTATACATGTCCTGTAGAGGTTATATGAAGAAAAGACCGAATATCGTTATTTTCAACCCGGATGAAATGAGATGGGATACCCTGGGGCACATGGGGGTAAACCCCGCCGCAAGGACTCCTTACCTTGATGAGTTTGCAAGGACAGAGGCAGTATCATTCTCAAATGCATACTGCCAGAACCCTGTCTGCTGTCCCTCAAGGTGCTCATTCTTCACAGGTCTTTATCCCCACGTAAGGGGTCACAGGACCATGCAGCACCTGCTTCATGCCGATGAATCCAGCATGTTCAGTGAACTGAAGAATGCCGGCTACCATGTATGGATGAATGACCGCAACGACCTTGTTGCAGGCCAGATCCCGGGTCTTGTCGAGTCACATGCAGATGTAATTTATTCAGGAAAGTCAGACCCTCGCGTCACTTCACCGGACCACGGAAAGCCGGTCATTGCCAACATCCGCGGAAAACAGGGAAGCAAGTTCTACTACTCACACTACCTTGGTGAACTGACAACCGATGAAAACGGAATATGCTACAACGCAGATGATTCATGCGTTGATGAGTGCATCAGAATCATGGGTGAGGGCGCCGGTGACAAACCTATTGTTGCCTTCCTCGGGCTTATGTATCCCCACTGTCCCTACGCCGTGGAGGAGCCTTACTTCTCTGCAATAGACAGAAAGAAACTTCCCAGACGTGCATCCAAGGGATCGGGAAAGCCTGTCATGCAGGAAGAACTCAGAACCCGCATGGGCATTGACCAGCTGGAAGAGTCTGACTGGGATGAACTGAGGGCAACATACCTTGGAATGTGCATGAAGATTGACAATCAGTTCAAACGCCTCTGTGAGGGACTGAAGGCAAACGGAACATACGATGACTCTCTTATCATCGTCCTTTCCGACCACGGCGATTTTGCCGGAGACTACAGCCTTCCCGAAAAGAGCCAGAACACATTTGAAGACTGTCTTACCCGTGTTCCTCTTCTGATTAAACCGCCCAAGGGCTGTCCCGTTGATCCTGGTATCACCAATTCCTTGGCAGAACTTGTGGACTTCTATGCAACTGTTATGGACTATGCCGGAGTTGAGCCGGATCATGACCAGTTCGGAGTATCCCTCAGGGGAATTGTCGAAGACAGAAGCAGAGAAGAAAAGAAGTACGTTTACTGTGAAGGCGGAAGAATGCCCTACGAAAGTCAGGCCGATGAATACCACGGTGTGTGCGGAAAAGCGGGTGTAATTCCGAAGTTCAGTGACTACTGGCCCAAGCAGGATGCTCAGACAGACGGAAAGGCCCACATCAAGGGGACAATGATAAGAGATTATAGATATAAATATACAAAGAGGGCGGATGGAACCGATGAGTTCTACGATACCCTTACAGATCCCCTTGAGGAAAACAATGCAATAGCAGATCCGGCCTATGCCTCTGAGCTGCTCCAGATGAGAATGGAGATGCTGGACTGGTATCAGAAGACCTGCGACATTGTGCCCAAGAAGATAGACAACAGAATAGGATACAAGCAGGCCCTGGCAATGACTTCAGGTCTTCCTGAGAAAACCAGAAAGAAGATTCTGAAGGAGTATGAAGAAGGCCTTGGCGGTATGGGTCTGGCCCTTAAGGTAAGGGAAGAAAAGGAATTACTTAACGCAAAGCAGAATTAAGAGGATTTTTTAAAATTTTTAAATAATTCTTGTTGCGTTATTGGAAATCTGTGATATGATTTAGATAATTAAATTGTTTAATTAATTTAATTCGTTAGTAAAATTGAATTTGCAACGTCAGGAGGAATGCAATGAAAAAGATTGCTGTAATACTTTTGGTTACAATCATGGCACTCGCATTTGTTTCATGCTCAAAGAAGGCAGAGACATCAAGTGCTTCATCAGAAGCCTCAGTTCAGGCTTCAGCAAGAAAAGATGTTGAAATCAACGTCGGCGGCCCCACAGGTTGGGATACTCTTTCTCCGTTCAGAACAAACGTAGGAAACAACATCCCCGTCCTGTCAACAATTGTTTATGAGTCACTCGGATACCTTGATGGTTCCAACAAACTCGTTTCATGGTGTGCCAAGGAATGGAAGACAACAGACAACGGCGTTTCATACGATATTACACTGTATGACTACATCACAGACTCAGCAGGCAACAAGATCACAGCATCTGACGTTGTATGGTTTGTCAAGGAAGCTTGTGCAAAGGCTCTCAAGCCTAACTTCAAGTATGTTGACAGCGTAGAGGCAACAGGCGAGTACACACTCAAAGTCAAGTTCAACTACACTCTGGTCGGCGTTTTCGAGACATTCATGATCGATACATTCGTTGTTTCACAGGCTGCATACGAGAAACAGGGTGACGACTTTGTCAACTCATGTGTTACAACATCAGCTTACAAGTGCACAAGCTTCGTTTCCGGTGCAACAGCCAGATTCGAGAGAAGAGATGACTACTGGCAGGATCTTTCACTGCTTCCCGCACAGCTCCAGCCCAACGTAAAGGTTTGTACATTCCACACAATTCCTGAAGCAGCACAGCTCGGTATTGCTCTTGAAACAGGCGTTGTAGACTTTGCAGTTCAGTTCCAGCCTTCAACAGCTGTTCAGTTCGAAGGTAACTCAGACTTCACACTTGAGAGAGGAGAGTCCAGAAACGGAATGCAGATCTTCTTCTCAGGTGCAGAGGAAAAGGCAGTTGCAAACGACAAATACCTCAGACAGGCAATCTGTTATTCAATCAACAATGCTCTCATGATCAACGCAGCTCTCGAGGGTTACGGTGACGAGATGCACGATTCAGCTTCCACATACGCTCTTGGCTATCAGGACAGCTGGAGAACAGAAGAGTACTATCCGTATTCAGTAGAAAAGGCAAAGGCAGCTCTTGCCAAGTCCAACTACAACGGACAGGAACTTGTTCTTCTCGGTTCTTCCAACACAAAGACTGTTGCTGAGATCATCCAGAACTGCGCAGCAGCAGTAGGAATCAAGATCAAGCTCAACCTCATGCAGACAGCTATGGTTACAGCAATCAGACTTGACGGAACCCAGTACGATATGTTCATCAACCAGGTCGGCGGATTCACACTGGCCAACCACTGGAACACAAGATACGATGCAAGAGCTTACAAGTCCGGTGATGCTACATCCAGAAAGGATATGGTCCTTGCAGACATGATCGCAGAAGCTTCAACAGTTAACGGATTCACAACTGAGAACATCAACAAGGTCCACAACTACATCAAGGAAGAGGCTTACGGCTACGGTATGTACCAGCCCCAGCAGCTTACAGTATGGAGCAACAAGCTCGGTATCAAGACAGTTGTCGACGACAACATCAAGAGCGTTGTTCCCACAGCTTGTGTATACTGATTGATTTTCGACCTGATAAATGCCCGAGGGCTTACCGCCCCTGGGCATTTTTCGACTAAAAAAGGAGAGCAGGAGATATGTTGAGATACTTCCTGAAGCGTCTGCTGTGGATGATCCCCATCATCCTCGCGGTTGCTATCGTAGTTTTCACCCTCATGACTTTCTGTCCCGGAGATCCTGCCGAAATTATTCTCGGTTCCGAGGCAACTGATGAGGCTCTTGAGGCCAAGAGGGTGGAGTTGGGTCTGAGAGACCCGTACTTTGTACGTCTTGCCAGATATCTGAGCGATACGTTCATCCATTTCGAACTAGGTACAGCCTGGAAAACAGGTATTCCAATTGCAGACTCCATCAAGGAGAGACTGCCCAGAACAATGCTTCTGTCAGGAATTACGCTGTTCCTTTCGTTCGGAATTGGCGTTCCGCTCGGAGTAATTGCTGCTGTTAACCAGAACAGATGGCAGGATTCACTGTGCATGATTCTTGCACTTATCGGTGTTTCAATGCCCAACTTCTGGCTGGCACTTCTTCTTGTCATACTGTTTGCGGTAAAGCTGAAATGGCTTCCAGCTCTTGGTATCGGCGGTGTGAAGTACTACATCCTGCCGGCCATTTCATCATCCTCAATGCATATTGCTTCATCGGCACGTCAGTCCAGATCTTCAATGCTTGATGTCATCAGATCTGACTACATCACCACAGCAAGAGCAAAGGGTGTTCCCGAGAATCAGGTTATTACCAAACATGCTCTCAAGAATGCTCTCATCCCCATTATCACAATGATGGGTACTCAGTTCGGAAAGATGCTCGGCGGAGCCATGATTATTGAGACAATCTTCTCAATCCCCGGTATGGGAACCCTGATCATCACAGCTGTAAACAACAGAGACTATCCTGTTGTACAGACCGGTTCAATATTCCTTGCCATAGTATTCTCATTCAGCATGCTGCTGGTTGATATGCTCTATGCCCTTGTTGACCCGAGAATCAAGGCCCAGTACCAGAGAAAGGGAAAGATGAAGAGGAGGGCTAAGTGATTATGTCAGGTAAGAAACATAAAGGACAGTCTGAATTCTCAAGATTCATTTATCAGCTCAGCAAGAACAAGATGGCAATGATCGGTCTTGCAATCATCATTCTCGAGGTCTTCATTGCTGTATTTGCCCCCGCTATCGCTCCTTACGGCTATCAGGAAATTGACGCCAATGCCCTGAGACAGCCACCAAGTTCAGCACACTGGTTCGGTACAGACGAGATTGGAAGAGACATCTTCTCACGTGTCATCATCGGTACAAGGTACTCACTCTCAATGGGTATCCTTGCAACCCTGATCAGTTCTGCAATAGGAATTGTAATCGGTGCTATCGCCGGCTTTGCAGGCGGTTGGGCCGACAACGTCATAATGAGAGCCCTGGACGTAATCCAGTCTCTCCCCGGTATGCTCCTTGTTATCGTTATGTCTGCCGTTCTGGGTTCGGGTTACTTCAACACCATTCTGGCCCTGTCTGTAGGTTCAATTCCCGCCGCAGCCAGAATGCTCAGAGCAAACATGCTCAGACAGAGAAAAGCCGAGTACATTGAGGCTGCCTACTCAATCAACTGCAGCCCCGCCAGAATCATTTTCAAACATCTGGTTCCCAACTCAATCTCTGCAAACATCGTTCAGATGACAATGGGCGTATCACACGTCATAGTCCAGGCTGCATCCCTGTCCTTCATCGGTCTGGGAATCCAGCCTCCCACACCTGACTGGGGCGCAATGCTCTCAGGTGCCAGAGCCTTTATCAGGAAGAGCCCGCACATGGTTATCTTCCCGGGTCTTGCAATTGCAATTACCGTTCTCGCAGTCAACATGCTTGGTGACGGCGTAAGAGACGCTATGGACCCGAAACTCAAGAAATAAGGAGGAGATCAGATGTCAGAGAACAAAAGCTATTTGAAAATAGAGAATCTGAGAGTTGAGTACTTCTCCTCTAAGGAAGTTGTCCATGCAGTCAACGGTGTAAACCTGAGAATGCACAAGGGAAAGACACTGGGTCTTGTTGGTGAGACAGGTGCAGGAAAGACCACAATCGCAAAGTCCATCCTGAGAATTCTCCCCGACGTAGGTTCCAGAATTGTCGAAGGCTCAATTACAGTAGACGGACAGGACCTGCTCAAGCTCAAGGAAAACGACATGAGAAAGATCAGGGGAAACGATATCTCCATGATCTTCCAGGATCCCATGACTGCTCTGAACCCCGTTCAGAGAGTAGGTGAGCAGATTTCCGAAGCCGTAAGACTTCACTCCGATATGTCAAAGGAAGACTGCGACAAGAGAGCAAAGGAAATGCTCAAGATGGTAGGAATCACAGAAGACAGATTCAGTGAATATCCCCATCAGTTCTCAGGCGGAATGAAGCAGAGAATTGTTATCGCAATTGCCCTTGCATGTAATCCCAAGATTCTGCTGGCAGACGAGCCCACAACAGCTCTGGATGTAACAATTCAGGCACAGGTTCTGGACCTTGTTGCAGAACTGCAGAAGAAGTTCAACACTTCAATGCTTCTGATTACACATGACCTCGGCGTTGTTGCCCAGGTTTGCGATGATGTTGCAATCATCTATGCAGGTCAGATTGTAGAATACGGAACAAAAGAACAGATATTCCACCATCCTTCACACCCCTATACAGTGGGTCTCTTCGGAGCAATCCCCGATATGGCAGGCGATGATGAATGGCTTCATCCCATCGAAGGACTTCCGCCGGATCCCACAAAACCCATCAAGGGCTGCGCATTCGCACCCAGATGTAAGTTCGCAACAGACAAGTGTTTCAACGAGACACCTGTCACACACAAGACCCCGGATGGTCACGAGTGTTCATGTCACAACATGAAGGAAGCTCTCAAAGAGGAGGAAAAGTAATATGTCAGAAATGGTAAGAGTCGAAGGACTCAAGAAATACTTCTCCACCGCCAGAGGACTTCTCCATGCTGTGGATGATGTTACAATGACAATTCAGAAGGGTCATACAGTAGGTATCGTAGGTGAGTCCGGTTGTGGTAAATCAACCCTCGGAAGAACAATAATCCATCTTCTGGACAAGACAGACGGCAAGATTTTCCTTGAAGGAAAGGACGTTTCCGATGTAAAGGGAAAGGAACTTGCAAGAGTCCGTGAGCAGATGCAGATCATCTTCCAGGATCCGTACTCATCAATTGACCCCAAGAAGTCGATCCGTGACACCGTAAAGGAACCTCTCATTGTCTCAAGAAAGTATTCAAAGGCAGAGATAGAGGAAAAGACAGATGAACTGATGGACCTGGTAGGAATTGATGAAAGACTCAAGTATTCCTATCCCCACGAACTTGACGGTGGAAGAAGACAGCGTGTCGGCATTGCCCGCGCACTTGCCCTCAATCCCAAGTTCGTTGTATGTGACGAGCCCGTATCTGCCCTGGATGTTTCAATTCAGGCCCAGGTTCTGAACCTCCTGAAGAAACTTCAGCAGGACAGAGATCTTACATACATGTTCGTAACACACGATATGTCAGTAGTCCGCCACATTTCGGATGAAATCTGCGTCATGTACCTTGGCCAGGTTGTTGAGAAATGTCCCTCCAAAGAACTTTTCAAGAAACCGCTTCATCCGTATACAAAGGCACTTCTGTCGGCAATTCCGTCAACAGACATCGACCATCCCACAAAGAGGGAGATTCTGCAGGGAGAACTTACATCCCCGATCAACCCCAAGCCCGGATGCAGATTTGCCGCCCGTTGCCCGTTCGCAACCCAGGCATGTCATGAGCCCCAGGTACAGCAGGAAGTTGAGAAAGGACACTTTGTAAGGTGCTGCAGAGTAAAGGAAGTCAATTGATGAAAGACATCTGCCTGTTTATTTCAGACCAGCATTCTTATCTCCAGCAGGCCTATGCCGGAGATAAGATTGTCCGCACACCCAACCTGGACCGCATAGCAGCCGAAGGTGCAGTATTTGACAACAACTACACATCCTACCCTCTGTGCGTTCCGGCCAGGATGAGCCTTATGTCCGGACAGCTTGCCAGCAACTGTGCTGTAATGGGCAACTTCAGTGTTCTTGATTCAAGAAGACCCACGTTTGCCCACAGCCTCAATGCAGCAGGCTACGAGACCGTTCTCTGCGGAAGGATGCACTTCGTAGGACCTGACCAGAGACACGGTTTCTCAAAGAGGATTGCAGGTGACATTACCCCGTTCTTCCAGAACAGACCCACAGAGGCGTTCAAGAGGGAAAGGGGAGTACACCTGAATACTCCCACCGGAGGTCCGGGCTGTATTTCCATAATCGGAGCAGGTAATTCTCCCACACTGGAGTTTGACCGCTATGTTGTGGAAAATGCACTGGACTATCTTAAGGATTCTTATGAGAAGCCCCAGTTCCTCTGTGTAGGAACCTATGCTCCCCATCATCCGTACGTAGCTCCCAAAGAGCTGTATGACTACTACTTCAGCCGCGTAAGCGCCGATTCTGAATCAATCGACAGACCCGCTCCGGCATTCTACGCCGGAAGGTTCCGCGACCCAGATCCCAATGTTGTGAAGGCAGTCAGAGCTGCCTACTACGCAATGGTTGAGTTTACCGACAGAGAAGTGGGAATGGTCTACGACGCATTCCAGGAGTATCTGAAACGAACAGGCCATGAAGGAATCTTCATCTATGTCTCAGACCATGGTGACCATATCGGAACATATGGTTTCTACGGAAAAGATACCTTCCTTGAAGAGTCTGTAAGAACACCCATGATCCTTGCAGGCGACGGAATAGCAAAGGGTGTAAGGTTCAACGGAGCAACATCGCTCATGGATCTTGGTCCCACTATCTGTGAACTTGCCGGAGCACCTGCCGTCTACGGATGTGACGGTGTGAGCTTTGCCTCCCAGGCCCAGGGCGGAAAAGATGACCTTGAAAGAATGGTCATTGCCGAGCTTGGTGGTACGGTAAGCCGCAAGGACGATACTGTTCCCTATGCCCAGATGGTCAAGTATCAGAATTTCAAGTTCGTACACTACGACGGTCTGGACCAGGACGGAATATTCGATATTGAAAAAGATCCGCACGAAACTGTGAATCTGATTGATAAAATGCCGGAACTTGCACAGCGCTGCAGGGCATTCCTCAAAGAGAAGTGTGCCCCCAGGGAAAAGATTGAGGAAAACGCCAGGGAAGAGGCAAAGGCTTTCAAGCTTCTGAGTACCTGTTCCTACGATTCCGATGAACGCTGGCACGCACCGGATGCTGCACGTCATTATCCCGAGGAGATGGTAAGCAGCACAATTAAACCCAAGCCTCTGAACTGGGGTTGACAACAATAAAAATTAAGGAGTTGAAATATGCCATTAGTACCGATGAAAGTCATTCTTGACGCAACAGATAAATACGACTATGCACAGGGTGCGTTTAACGTAAACGCAGTTGCCCAGGCCAAGGCAGTTATTGAGGTTCATGAGATGTTCAGAAGTGCAGCTATCCTCCAGGGTGCTGACCTTGCAAACGGCTTCATGGGCGGAAGAACTGATTTTGCCAACGCCACACTTGAGGACAAGAAGGTCGGAGCAAGAAACATTGCAGCAGCAGTAAAGAAGTATGCTGTAGATTCTCCCATTCCCGTTGCCCTCCATCTGGACCACGGCAAGAACTTCGACTCCTGTAAGGCTGCTATCGACGGCGGCTATACATCAGTCATGATTGACGGCTCATCTCTTCCTTTCAAGGAAAACATTGAACTGACAAGAGAAGTTGTCAAATACGCACACGAAAGGGGAGTAACTGTTGAAGGCGAACTCGGAGTCCTTGCAGGAGTTGAGGACCACGTCTTTGCAGCAAACTCAACCTATACAAACCCGCTTGATGCAATTGAATTCTTCAAGAAGACAAAGGTTGATGCACTTGCAATCTCCTACGGAACAAAGCACGGAGCAAACAAGGGTGCAGATACAGTCATCAGAAAAGAAATTGCAATCGCAACAAAAGAATGCATGAGACATGAGGGAATCGACGGAGTCCTGGTAAGCCACGGATCCTCAACAGTTCCCCAGTACATCGTCAAGGAAATAAATGCCCTGGGCGGAAACGTTCAGAACGCCTACGGCATCAAGATTGAGCAGCTTCAGGAAGTTGCACACTGCGGTATCGGAAAGATCAACGTTGATACAGACATCAGGCTCGCAGTAACAAGAAACTTCAGAGAACTGTTCAGAGACAAACCCGCACTTAAGAACAGCCCGTCAATCGGACCTGTCTACGAGCTCATGGTAAAGAACCCCGAGGCATTTGACCCGCGCGTATTCCTTCCGCCGGTAATGGATGCAGTCATGTACGGAACAATCAAGGATGCCGATACAGAGCTCCTGTTCGAGAGAATGGAAGCCGGTGTAAAGGAAGCAGTAGGTTCACTGATCATCCAGTTCGGTTCTTACGGAAAGGCTCCTCTGGTAGAGATGGCAACACTTGAGCAGATGGCCGAGAGATACAAGAAGGCAGGCATCTGATGGGAAAGAACATACTTGTAGCACACGGTGGCGGACCCACCGCTGTAATCAATACATCTCTTCAGGGTGTGATTGAGACCGCAAGGGAAAAGGGTGGCTTCGGCCGCATTATGGCAGCACGTTTCGGTGCTGAGGGAATTCTGAAGAATGACCTTCTGGACCTGAGCAACGTTCCTGCTTCAACCGTATCAAAGCTTTCCCATACCCCCGCTTCTTCAATCGGTTCCTGCAGAAGAAAGCTTTCAGACGCCGACTATCCGGCAGTCATTGAATGCATGAAGAAGAACGATATCGGTTATTTCTTCTACAACGGCGGAAACGACAGCATGGATACATGCAACAAGATTTCCATCCTTGCAGAGAAGGAAGGTCTTGACCTGAAAGTCATCGGTATTCCCAAGACTATGGACAACGACCTTGACTTCACAGATAACTGCCCCGGCTTCGGTTCAGCAGCAAGGTATGCAGCCATCAATGCAAGTGAGCTTGCGCTCGATGCAAACGGACTTCCCATCCACGTTGTTGTTCTCGAACTGATGGGAAGAAACGCAGGTTGGGTCACAGCAGCTTCCGCTCTTGCCGCAAGAGTTACAAACTGTGAAGTTCTCACATATCTGCCCGAGAAGAACGTTGATATCAACGTCATGCTCAAGGACATTGAGAAAGCCTATGCAAAGGGAAAGGGCTGCCTTGTTACAGTCTCTGAAGGCCTCTGCGGTCTTGACGGAAATCCCCTTGCAGATTCCGGTATTGTGGACGGATTCGGACACAAGGTTCCCGGAGGAGTGGGTGAGTTCATCTCCCGCAGAATCATGCAGGATATCGGACTCAAGTCCAGAGCTGAGAAACCCGGCCTGATCGGAAGAACATCAATCGGTTATCAGTCAGAAGTTGACAGACAGGAAGCATACGCAGTCGGAAAGAAGGCCGTAGAGGCAGCAGCAGAGGGAAAGACCGGTTTCATGGTCTCCATCGAGGCTGACCGCTCAAAGGGTTTCTCTTTCGGCCTGGGTCTTGCTCCTCTTGCTAAGGTTGCAAACGTTGAGAAGAAGTTCCCGCTTGAATGGATTGAAGGTACAAATAAGATTTCCGATGAGTTCTTCAAGTACGCCAACCCGCTTATCGGCGATATTCCCGATTTTGCAATTCTGAGATAAGGAGTTCTGATGAAGCACATTTATCTTAACCTTAAGCGTTTTGACATTCCCAGAAGCAAGGGCGGAGTAAACTCAATTGCCGATCCCTGCGAATGGGGTTCCTATATTGTGAAAAACACACAGGAAAAACTCAGAGAGTTCAAAGGTGTTGAGTTTGCACAGTTCTTCCCGGAGTCACACCTGATTCCCGCATGCAAGGCCCTTGCAAAGGACAGCCCTGTTCTTGTTGGAACACAGGGACTGCACTGGGGTGACACAGCAGTAGGAGGACCCTTCGGAGCTTTCACAACATCACTTACAGGAAACGCTGCAACATCTTTCGGGTGTTCATACGCCCTGATCGGACACTGTGAAGAGCGCAACAAGCTTGCAGCAATCCTTTCTGAAGCTGGTGTTGTTGATGCTGCTGCAGTAAACAGAATCCTCAACAAGGAAATCCTTGCTGCACAGAAGGCCGGAATGAAGGTTCTGTACTGCATTGGTGAGAAAGACACCGAACTTGAGAACTGGGACAAGGTCCTTGGAGACCAGCTTTCTATCGGACTCAAGGATGCAGACCTCTCAAAGGTTGCAATTGCCTACGAGCCTGTCTGGTCAATCGGACCGGGAAAGACTCCTGCAGACAAACCCTACATTACAAAGGTTGCACGCTTTGTAAAGCAGCAGACAAACGGACTTCCCGTTGTTTACGGCGGTGGACTTAAGACTGACAACGCTGCAATGCTTGCATCAATTGACGAGATAGACGGCGGCCTTATTGCCCTGACACAGTTCACAGGCGAGATCGGCTTCTATCCCGACCAGTATATTGAAATTATCAGAACCTATCTGGAGGCATGAAATGAAACTTGAATTTGAGTACGGCGAAGGAAAGATGGCGGCTAACCTGCCTGATAATACCGATGTATTCATCCCCGGTGAGACAGTAAAGGATCCCGAGTGTCTCCCCCAGGATTGGGACAGCCTGTACAAGGCAACACTTGAATCAATCCGCAACCCCATCGGAATGCCCGCTCTGCGTGATCTGGCAAAGCCGGACAGCAAGGTTGTATTTGTCATTCCCGATATTGTAAAGGGCGGAAACCAGAAGACAAGCCACAGAAAGGTTTCAATCCGTGTATGTCTGGATGAGCTTTATTCCAAGGGAGTCAAGAAGGAAAACATTCTTCTTCTGTTCTCAAACGGACTTCACCCCAGAGCAACTGTAGGCGAGATGAAGACCATCCTCGGAGAGGACCTGTTCAACGAGTTCTACTACAGCAACCAGATCACAAGCCATGACTCCGAAGACTACGAGCATCTGATGGATCTCGGTTACACAAAGTACGGTGACCACGTCCTTATGAACAAGTATGTCTTTGATGCAGACATCCCGATTCTGATCGGCCACACACAGGGCAATCCCTACGGTGGATACAGCGGCGGTTACAAGCACTGCGCAACAGGTATCACACACTGGAAGAGCATCAGCTCACACCACGTACCCAAGGTCATGCACAAGCCCGAGTTTGTTCCTGTTTCAGCACACAACCAGATGCGTGAGAAGTTCAACCAGCACGGTATGCTGATGGAAGAGAAGATGGGTCACAAGTTCTTCTGCTGTGACGCTGTTCTTGATACATATTCAAGACAGATTGCTATCTTCAGCGGCTATGCAAAGGAAATGCAGCCCGTATCATGGAAGGTTGCAGACAAGAGAACATACGTCCACTGGGCAGAGAAGAAGTACGATGTTATTGTCTTCGGTATGCCTACAAACTTCCACTATGGAAACGGCATGGGCACAAACCCCATCCAGATGATGCAGGCACTTTCAGCCCAGGTTATCAGACACAAGAGAATCATGAGCGACCGCTGCGTCTTCATTGTTTCCTCAATCTGTGACGGCTACTTCCACGATGAAAGATGGCCTTATCTGAGAGAACTATATGAAATGTTCCAGCATGACTACATGAATATCCTGCCGGACATGAACCGCTACGGTGAATACTTTGCAACAAACCAGGAGTACATCAAGAAGTACCGCTTTGCAAACGCCTTCCACCCGTTCCATGGTTTCTCAATGATGAGCTGCGGCCACATCGCCGAGATGAACACAAGTGCAATCTACATTGTAGGTGCAAGGGAACCCGGTATCGCCAGAGGTATGGGCCTGAAGACCAGAGCAACATTCGAGGAAGCTCTTGAAGATGCAAAGAAGAAGTTTGTTGGAGAAAATCCCAACATCCTTGCACTTCCGCTTACCTTCAAGCTCAGTGCAGTTCACCTCTGTATGAAGAATGCAGATCCGAAGGAAGACCTTTCAGATTCTACATGCCATCCTTCATGTTGCAATTAAGTAACGTAGTCAGATGCTAACACTAATTGTCATTACAGTATTTATCGCCACAATCGTCGGTTCCATCAGTGGAATCGGCGGTGGCGTTCTTATCAAGCCGGTTCTGGATGCAGTAACAGACATGCCTGCAAGCCAGATCAGTTTTCTGTCCGGCATCACCGTCCTGACCATGACTATTGTGTCACTTCTGAGAAGCCGCAAAGGTGAGCAGAAGATAAGCAGGACAACTCTTTTCCTTGCTATCGGAGCTGCCGTTGGAGGAGTTGCTGGCAAGAAGATCTTTGATCTTATAAAGACAGCTGCCGGCAATGATGCCATGGTAAGCCTGATTCAGAACATTATCATGGTGATTCTGACCGTTGCGGTTTTCATCTACACCGTCAGGAAGGAAAAGATTCAGAAGAAGAACGTGGAGAACAAGGTTGCAGTAGTATCTGCAGGTCTTCTGCTTGGTATCCTCTCTTCGTTCCTGGGAATAGGTGGGGGACCGATTAATCTGATGATTCTGTCCTATCTTTTCTCAATGGATACAAAGACCGCTGCACTGAACTCCCTGTTTGTAATCTTCTTCTCACAGGTGCTCTCACTTGTAACAACTCTTGTTACAAAGAGCGTACCGAAGTTTGACTGGACAATGATGCTTCTCATGATGGCATTTGCCGTTGCAGGTGCAACACTGGGTCGAACTTTTTCAAAGAAGATGACGTCCAAATCGGTAGACCAGCTGTTCATGATTCTTATGGCGGTGATTATCGGTCTTTCGATTTTCAACTGCTTCCGCTACGGAGCTCTTATTTAAATTGATTATCTGCGGCCCTGCATGGCCCTGTATTCCTGCTCTGCAACTTCCACAAGGCGTTCAGAAGCATATTCAAACAGGAACCTGTAGGACTGACAGAAGTAGTTCTCAGGGCCTCTGCCGCCGATGGAAATGTCTTTTTTACAGCCTCCGTGGCAGACTCTGAACCATTTACAGCTTTTACAGTCTTCGGGGAGCCTTCCGTTGTCGGATCTGAATTCAATGGCACGGGGTGAGGCTATGGCATCAAGAACAGACATGCTGTTTATGTTTCCCAGAAGATAATCATCCAGAACATAGAAGTCACAGGGGTAAAGACCTCCGTCGGCCTCCACAACAAGGTAGGTTCCGCACCTTCCCAGGGCTGCACATGATGAAGGCATTACACCTGTCATTATGTGGATGTAGTCGTCAAACTGTCTGACACTTGTGAAGTGTCCTTCCTTCCAGTCTCTGTACCAGTCGTCAAACGTGGCGCAGAGGAACCTTCCATAGTCTTCAGGAGTGAGAGAATAGGGCTGGCTGCCTCTTTCTACGCCTATGGGGTCAAGGCAGGCTATGAACTGAAGGTATCTGAAACCCATGTCCTTCAGTCTGTTGTAAACCCTGTGAGGGCGCTCTGTGCACTGGTTTGTCACTACACAGAGGGCGTTGAATTCAACGTTATATTTTTTCAGTATTTCAAGATTCTGTGAAATCCTGTCAAAGGAACCTTCTCCAGAAGGTGTTTTTCTGTGAAGGTCATGCAGATCTTTGTAACCATCAACGGAGAGTCCTACAAGGAAGTTGTTCTCATAGAGAAACTGTGCCCACTCTTCGTTAAGGGCATAACCATTGGTCTGAATGGAGTGGATGAACTGTCTTTCAGGGTATTTCTTCTCCTCTTCGATGAAGTGTCTGAAGTAGTCAAGACCGGCAACTGTGGGCTCCCCGCCCTGGAAGCCTATGGAAATCATGGCGCCTTTGGCTGTTGCCTCAACTGCAGATGCAATAAGGGCGTCTGTAGTTTCCCAGCTCATTATGCCGTAACACTTCTGGTTTCTGTTTTCGGACTCATCCTCGTAGAAACAGTAGGTGCATCTGAGGTTGCACATTGACGAGGCCGGTTTGATAAGGAAGGAAAGATTTCTGAGTTTCTCCATGACCTAATCATTCTAGCAGACAAAGCCTTTAGCGTATATAATCAGCGGTATGAATGACTTGGAAAAAGAACGACGTGAAGCAATAGAAGCCGGAGAGCGTGCCCTCGATTCATTGAGGGATGCCCGTTCGTATATTTCAAGTGCCAAAGGGTTCGGTCTGTGGGATATCCTTGGCGGTGGAACTTTTGTTTCGTTCTTCAAACACATGAAGATAGACAAGGCACGCCAGGCCATAGACAGGGCAAGGTATGACCTTCAGGTTTTCAGCAGGGAACTGAGGGATGTCCGTGATGATCTGGATATAGATATCGGGGACTTCCTGACAATCTTTGACCTGATGGACAACTTCTTTGCCGACATCATAGTACAATCAAGGCTTTCAGATGCCGGTAGGCGCATCGATGAAGCAATTTACAAGGTAGAACAATGTCTGAGAACACTATAAAACAGGAAAACCGTCTTGCAGAGTCAATGCTTTTCAGGCTCCTGCCTGCACAGATGCTCATGCCTGCAATATCAGCAATCATTGCAATTGTAAATGGAATTATCGCAGGTCAGTTCATTGAGGAAAAAGCAGTCGGAATAATCGGTCTGTTCAATGTAGTGACAAGGGTAGTCGAGGCAGCAGCGTCGGTTATTCTTGCAGGATCGGTTGTAATGTGCGGCCGTTCGATGGGAGAGGGAGACATAGAAAAGACAAACAACATCTTTTCCATAAACCTTATTGTCACTTTTTTCATCGGTATGGGTATAACTGCAGTTGCCATGATTTTTGCCAGACCGCTCGCATCAATTCTCGGTGCTTCCGGAGACCTTGCACTTCAGCTTGAGCAGTACACACGCGGAATGGCCATCGGAATTGCTCCTTTCATGTTGGGACGTCAGCTTGCATCGTTCCTGCAGTTAGAAAGAAAGAGCAACCTCATTTATGCATCCGTTACAGCCATGTTGGTTACCAACGTTGTCATGGACATCTACCTTGTTGTAGTTAGGGGAATGGGAATCATGGGTCTTGCCCTGGCAACCTCGGCAGCTGAGTGTGTTTACTTCCTTGTGATGGTTGTTTATTACTTCACAAAGAACGCCCAGCTGCGGTTCACCTTCTCCGGAAAAGGACTTAAGTATCTGCTCAAGATAGTTTCAATCGGAGCCTCGGAAGCCTCTCTGATCTTTGCTGTTTCAATCAACAACCTTTTGTCGAACCGCATTGTTCTTGCCAATGTAGGCGAGACAGCGCTCTCTGCATTCTCTGCCGTAATGATGGCAATGAACCTGATAATCAGCTACACAATGGGACTTGGAAACACCCTCAGATCCCTTGCCAGCATATCGCTGGGAGAGAAGGACAAGGACGCACTGTTTGATCTGAAGCGCATAGTCCTCAGAAAAGCCTTTCCGCTCAGTTTCCTTGTGGGCGGTATTCTGATTCTTATTACATTCCCGCTTCCTTCACTGTACTTCAAGGTTGGAAGTGAGGCCTTCCAGATGGCAAGAAAATTCTTCATTATCATCTGCTGCACAGAGCCGTTGCTGCTGATTCTGTTTGTAATCAACAACTACCTTCAGGCAAAGGAACACAGGGTCTACTG
>Ga0310786_10003065_pt1 | contig 24652 bp, 11 predicted proteins | sample AusTroGonzalo_MG_FD_203881 | JGI IMG/M metagenome (GOLD analysis project Ga0310786, IMG submission 203881) | Bovine rumen microbial communities from tropical cattle in Woodstock, Queensland, Australia - Gonzalo_03 (v2) (version 2) | ecosystem: Host-associated > Mammals > Digestive system >...
GGAACTTCGAAGGCGCCAATCCGTGGGATGTGCAAATCAAGGGCGGCACATGGCTTGTCGTCTTGAATCACGGCGTGACGGATGACCAAGGCGACGACTATGCGATTGACCCCGCCGACATCAAGAATATTTTTGAACGCGCCATCGAAGACAAGCTTTGGATAGCTCCGTTCGGCACCATCGGGGCCTACTACCGCGCGCACTTTATCATCGATCAAACCATCGAGACACCGACCGAAGACGGCTTTACCGTTGATTGGGATATTCCGAACGTATACATGCCCAAGAGCGTTCCGCTGCGCGTAAACATCGACACCCAAAGCGTGGGCGAAAAAGCCATTGTCGAGCAGGACGGCAAAAAGATTGCTCCGGAAAGCGACGGTTCTTACATCATCGAATTCATGTCAAAGAGTCTCACCGTACGGAAGCCTAACGGAAACGAATCTCCGAGCGACTCTTCAACAGCGCTTGCCAAGCCAACCGTCAAGACACAAAAGAGCGCCTACACAAAGTTCATTTTATTCGACCTAAACGGCAACCGCCTCGGCACCACAAACGATTTTACAGTCCCAGCAAATTTCCCCAAGGGGACATACATAATCCGTGCCGAATCAAACGGGAATTCTGAAACAAAGAAAGTCCAGCGATAAAAAATTTTAAGCATAAGAAAAAGCCGAGGCATTTGCCTCGGCTTTTCGGAATTCATTTAAATCTATCGTCGATTACTTCACGTTGACACGACCCATTTCAGAACCGACACGAACGATGTAGGAACCTGCAGTCGGAACGCTGACTGCAATGTTGCTGCTGAACGAAATGCCAGCGGCAACAGCCTTGCCCTGCATGTTGTAAACGGCGTAAGCGCTACCAGCCTTGGCACCATTGATTTCAATCTGCATGCCATTGGTATGGATGTTGAAGTGCGGCATCATGGAAACCTTGTAGAGTGCATCCGGCTTCTTTTCTTCGATCTTGACACCCGTGAGCTTGACAGGATCAATCGGCTGCTTGTTAGCATCGAGGAATTCGACAGCCTTAATTCTGATTACACCGAGACCGCCCTGAGCATCCTTGACTTCCCACTTGAGACCCTTGATAGCCTTGATAATCTGAACACCTTCCGGAGCTGCGTTCTTGTCAACCCAGTCAAGAATATCAATCTTGCCACCAGCGCCAGCACCTACGAAACCGTAATCGTCCGGTGTCATATCATAGGTAACAGCCTCGTAGTCTTCAGTATTGTCAACATACACGCCCGGTTCAGAACCAGCACCTGCATTATTGACCTTCTTTTCTTCGTTTTCGTCCGTAATGGTATTGAGGATAGCCATGCGGATCGGGCCCGAGGACTTTGCGGTCACGCGGATATACTTGATGTTGAGGGCAGTGAAGTCAACGCCACAGCTCTTGTCCTTCTTGCAATCGTCCTTCTTAAAGGAGAAAGCAATACCAGCACTCGGGTACTTGAGTTCGCACTGAGCCGGAGTGGTCTTGCAAACATTAGCCTTAGCCTCAGTCCATTCCGGTTCCGGACCGATTTCCATGGAAGCATAAGCAATGACAGAACCATCGTCCAATTTGTAAAGCGGAGAATCGCCAGAATCCGGAGTCATCACAGTACCAAGACCGAGCTTGTCATGGTATGCACCCCAGTTCCAAAGACCAGAAACGCCAACAGTCGTATCACCAAATGCCTGGTGTTCGCCTTCGCCATCCTTGATAGACGGAGCCTTGGACTTATCCGGTGTGAACTTTTCAAAGCCAGTCAAGTTATAGAGGTTAGGCATGTTACCCGTCACGAGGAGGAGGTAAAGCATGTTCAAGGTAGCCGGATAGTATTTTTCACCAGCGTTATCGCCTTCACCACAGCCTTGAGCATTCTTGCAGCTCTTCTTTTCCTTGAGAACCTTGTAAACTGTACCAAGGTAAGTCTTAGCTTGATCACCATCTATAGAAGATGCGGCAAGGCCAAGACCACCGGAGAACGTAGAAGAAACGAAGTTACGGATATCGCTTTCGTCCGCTTCGTACTTGCTGCCAGTCCATGCATAACCAGAGTTCACGCCACTAGCGGTGCGAGTTTCCGGGATAAGCCAGTCAGTCACTTTCTTGTTGAAAGCCTGAGCCTTGGAATCACCATACCAGTAATAGGCCCATGCCATACGCCACGGAGTACGGGCAGCGTCGTCATAGAAACCGATATCGTTAGAAACAGCAGCGGATGTCTTTGTCGGCTTGTGACCGCTCCAGTCACACCAGTCCGGCACAAGACCCGTCTTGGAATCCTGGCAAGCGTTCAAATCTTTATAGGCCTGATCAATAACTCCCGACCAAGAACCACCGTTAACTTCCTGGAAAAGCTTGAAATTAGCTGTAGTAGCGTAGCTCGGGTTGAATGCGTCATTCCACTGGTTACCCGGCTTAATCTGGCTACCATTGATGTCGTTGGTTGCAATCCAAGAAATAATCTTCTTACCGTCATCCAAGTAGGAGCTGTTATTCCACTGCTTAGAAGCCATCACGAGAGCGAGAGCAGCATCCACGTCAGCGTCCGTTGCAGAACCGGAACCGCCCTGGCAACCAACACGCCAGTTCATGCCACCGCCGTTACCGCCGTTGGTCTTCCAAGTATTGTAAAGTTTCTTGAAAACATCTTCATCATCCATGTAGACGGAAATCAACATACCGTAGGCAATTGCTTCGGAAACAGTAGAACAGGTTCCTTCCGGTGCCAAAACCCAACCTTGATTGGAATCGTACCAAGCCTGCTTCCACAACTTGTAATGTTCCTTGATCATGTCCGTATCGGCATACTCAATGATTGTACCGTGCGGATGTTTCATGTTCTGCGGGAACGGATACTGTCCAGCAGAAGCCGTCACTGCAGCAAAGGCAGCAACGCCAAACATAACTTTCGCCAAATTTTTCATATGAATTCCTTTAAAAAAAGATTTCACCCATCCAAGTTAAAAGATAGTTTGAATCTATAAAAAAAATCAACCCTTCTTTTGTAAAAGGATTGACATAATGCGGTAAATCACACGAAAAGTGTTCTTAAAATGTTCTCCGTCAGTCATTTACGTTAACATTTCTTTGCATTAGCGAGTACATCGTTCCAAGAACCTTCGTAACGGCAAACGGTTTGGCCAAATGGGCATCCATACCCGACGCAATAGATTTCTGCCGATCTTCTTCAAATGCGTTAGCAGAAAGGGCTATAATCGGGATTCTCCTTTGTGGATAAATTTTACGAATTGCTTTTGTCGCCTCGTAACCATCCATCACGGGCATCAGCACATCCATCAAGATGCAATCATAAAAATCAGGCGAATGTTCTCGAACTCTCGTCACCGCTTCGAGACCATTCTCGGCTATATCCACCGTCATATCGGCATCCAGTAAAAAGTCTTGAGCGACTTCCCTATTGAACTCGTTATCTTCGACAAGCAAGATATGTTTACCCTTCAAGAAATCGCCATCCTCTGCCGTAAATTCATCTCCTTGGTCAAGTTCCACATCACTTTCGGTCGCAATCTTGAACTGGGCCCGCACACGGACCGTCGTCCCAAGGCCAATTTCACTCTGGATATCAATTTCAGCCCCCATCATATCTACAAGGCGTTTCACAATGGACATGCCAAGACCCGTCCCTTGCACACCATTTTGGGTCGACGACTGCTCACGGGAAAATTCATCGTAGACATGTTCCAAAAACTCCTTGGACATGCCGAGACCATTATCGCTAATTTCAAAATCGAATACAGCATAACCATTCACGCGGCACGGGAGTTCTTCAACGGTAAAGACAACACGACCACCAAACGTCGTAAACTTTTGAGCATTTGAAATAATGTTATACAGAATTTGGCGAAGGCTATTCACGTTTGCGACAACAAATTTATTCTTGATTATAGAAAAGTCCCAAATGAACGATATATTCTTATGTTTCATCATGGGTTCACAGCCTTTGCTCAGCTCCGTCATACAAGAGACCAGATTCACCATACGCTCTTTTAGCAAGACCTGCCCAGATTCAATTTTTGCCATGTCCAAAACTTCTTCGACAAGCTGGAGCAAATAGCCGCCCGACATGCGAATTTTCCGAAGCGCATCTTGAACGTCCGCCTTGTTGTCTATACGGCGTTCAGCCCGGTCGGCATACCCGATAATGGCGTTCATCGGCGTTCGAATATCGTGACTCATATTGAGCAAAAACTTGGACTTTGCTTCTTTCGCCTCGGCCGCAAAAGCATTGGCCTCACGTAACATGGAATCAAGTTCATCTTGACGATTTTTCAACCGACGTCTAAACGAAAGCCAAACAAGCGATGCAATCAGGACTAGTCCAATAAACCCGAAGACAATGCCCAATACCGTCATCACGAGAGACTGCATATGCATAAGTTCCCCCGAATAATTGGGCATACGGAACCCAGCATATTTTACGACTTTTTCCCGAATGGTCTTTTGCGTTAGCGCCATGATGCTCTTTGTCAAAACAGATGCAATTTCGCGCGGCATATCCCTCGGCACCGCAATACGCATTCCGAGCAGCAAGCTATCATTGCCATCGAGAACCTGCCCTTGCACATATTCTGGGGTAAAGACCCACCAATCATCGTTCCCCACCATGCCATATGATGCATCGAGAACAATCTGCATTTTTTTAAACTTCATGCTGTTGTCCATATCGTTTTCGGCAGGCGCGACAAATTCAAATTTCAGATTGTTCTGTTCTGCAATTTCTGCAAACAAGTCTAGCAGGATTCCCTTTGCAACACCATCATCCATATAGGCATATGGCGCTTTTAACTTTTGCACCGTCACTTTAAGCGTTCTATTCGAGCGCTCCAAATCCCTTAAAAACAAGCGTTCCCGCTCGCTATGCACATACAAATTATATTTATTTTTCCCTAAATATTTAAAGTATAATTGGCTTCTCCAATTTGGATTTGCCATATCCATTTGACGGATTGCATAATTGATTTCTTTGAGCAGTTCCCTATCGGACTTTCGGACAAGAATATAATCGGAATTAAGCCCAACCGGCAGTGAATAAGCAAACAAGTCCTTATGATTTTTATTATCACCTACCGATGAAAGCAAGTCGATTTCACCGTTCTTGAGCATGACCAACATATCGTCATACGTGCTATCGTAGCCAACGAATTCAAAATTCAGATTCGCAAAACGGGACATCTGGCTATACAAATCATAGCCGTACCCCTCCATTTTACCGTCCTTGGAAATTTCATGATAGCCGGAATACGCAAAAAATCCCACTTTAAGATTTTGTGGACCTGCATAGGCATTCACCACTAGCAGCAAAAAAAACAAAAAATTAAAACTCTTTGCGTACATAATCCAACACCCCACCCTGCAAACGTTACTTTTATATTACAAAATATATATGATTATTATACAAACAGCAATAATGAACATTTTAGCACATCAATCGTCATAAAACCAAGACAACAAAACTTAACGAAGTTACATTTTTCTTACACAGAGTTTTTAAAATTATGTACATTTAGTGTGTATTGTACTTGGGATTAAAGGAATGCGTTATGGACGAAAAACGCCCTCTTATTTTGGTGGTTGACGATGTGGCCATGAATAGAGCCCTGTTATCCGATGTACTTAGCGACAAATACAATATCATCGAAGCTGAAAACGGCAACGAAGCCCTTCTCCTGCTCAGAGAAAAAACTTCTGAAATTTCGCTTGTGCTCCTCGATATGGTCATGCCCGAAAGAGACGGCTTGGAAGTACTCACCATCATGAATAAAAACGGCTGGATTAGCGAAATTCCAGTCATCATGATTTCCGGGGAAACCGCGCACGCCCTCATTGAAGGCGCCTACATGCTCGGAGTCACCGATTTTATCGCGCGACCGTTCGACGAGATGGTACTCAAGAATCGCGTAAACAACACCATCCGCCTTTACAAGAAACAAAAAAGCCTTTCGGACCTGGTCTTAAACCAGATTTACGAAAAGACCCGCAACAACAGCATGATGGTAACCATGCTGAGCCACATCGTGGAATTCAGAAACGGCGAAAGCGGGATGCATGTGCTACACATCAACACGATTACCGAAATGCTCCTGCGCGAACTCACCCACCGTACCAAGAAGTACCAAATCAACAGGAACAACATCGGTATCATATGCACGGCATCGTCCATGCATGACATCGGAAAAATCACGATTCCCGACGAGATTTTGAACAAGCCCGGCAAACTCACGCCGGAAGAATTCGAAATCATGAAGAAGCATACCGTCAACTGCGCGCAAATGCTCGATGCAGTTCCGATCGGGAAAGACGAGCCCTTGATGAAATACGCCTATGAAATCTGCCGTTGGCACCACGAACGCTGGGACGGCAAGGGGTACCCCGATGGTCTCAAGGGCGACGAAATCCCAATAGCTGCACAAATCGTTTCTATCGCAGACGTTTACGATGCGCTCACAAGCGAGCGTTGCTACAAGCACGCGTACACGCACGAAAAAGCTCTCGAAATGATCCACAACAACGAATGCGGCGTATTCAATCCCATTTTGATCGAATGCCTCAACGCTATTGCAGATAAACTCGTATCTGCATTGCAGACGTTCGACTGGAGCAAGCAAGCGGACAAGGACTTTTTCTACATTGCCGACGCGATGATGAACGATCAAAGACATCCGATTTACAACCAAGCATTCAGGCAATTTATAGACGAGCGCAAAAAATGCCACTTCTTTGAATCCACCTTGAACGGGATTCTGTTCGAATACACCTACACGCCACCCGTCATGAAGCTTTCTTCGAAAGCATCGCAAAAGCTCGGACTGCCCAAAACCATTCTTATCGAAGAGAACGAGACTAACAGAGCGGACACATCCCTAGATAAAGCTTCTGCCGAAAACCTGGAAAAAATTGAAAAGATTTTAAATCGCCACACTACGCCAAAGGACAAACCGTTCCTTATAAAGCAAACTTTCAATATAGATGGCAAGAGCACGCCATGCAATGTCAAGGTTCTTCAAATTTGGACTCACTCACCAAATGAAAACCCAGTGCTCACATCAACTTACGGATACATCGACACCTTACAATAGGATAAATTTTATGACACTCTCTGAATTCTATAGCACTCTCGGCGAATCTTTAGACGAAGTTCTTGTAAGACTCCGTATGGAATCTCGCATTGCAAAATATTTGGGACTTTTTTTGAGCGATCCAAGCTTTAGCGAGCTTAAAACGGCTTTTGCAAGCAACGATGCAAAGACGGCGTTCCGCGCAGCGCACACGCTCAAAGGCGTTGCTGCAAATCTTGGGCTAAACAAGCTCTCGGCAACGAGCAGTGAACTCACCGAAGATTTGCGCCCAGGAGCATTTACCGCCAATTCCCAAGCGTTATTCGAAAAAGTCGAACATGATTATAACGCCGCTGTGACCGGAATAAAGCAGCTGGATGGTTAGCTTAGTTGGTAGAACTTAGAGAGGATGTATTGTTCTAAGTTCTAGTTCTTACTTCTTCAAGAACTTCTTCAGTGCATCTTGGAGTTGAGCAATGACAATTGGCTTTGCCAAGTGTCCATCCATGCCCGCTTCAAGAGACTTGCGACGGTCTTCGTCAAACGCATTTGCAGAAAGGGCAATAATAGGGATTCGTTTATCAGGGAACATTTTGCGGATAGTCCGAGTCGCTTCAAAGCCGTCCATAACGGGCATCTGGATGTCCATCAGAATGCAATCGTAATAGTCGGGTCCCTTAACCTGAAGGCATTCCACAGCAATGGAGCCATCCGCCGCAGATTCTACAAGAATACCTGCATTTTCAAGAATGTCCCTAGAAATTTCGAGGTTCAGTTCATTGTCTTCGACAACGAGAACCCTGAAACCTTCAAACGATACAGGCTCTCTTTCTGAATTAGCAAAGCGTACTTGATCTACATTTTCTGGATGTTCCTGAATGCGCATCGGAATAGAAATTGTAAACGTCGAGCCTCGCCCCACCTCGCTTTCGACATCAACAGAGCCTTCCATCATGTCAAGAATGCGTTTCGTGATGGCAAGTCCAAGCCCTGTTCCCTGCTGTTTACTGACAGTAGAAGTACGTTCGCGAGAGAATTCATCAAAGAGATGCTTCAAGTACTCCTTGCTCATCCCAATGCCAGAATCCTTGACAACGAACCGGTAAAGTCCATAGCCTTCGCGGTCCGATGGAATCTGGCTTACATCGACCGTTACAAAGCCTCCCGATGGCGTGTACTTCACCGCATTCGAAACCACATTGATAAGCACCTGGTTTAAGCGCAAAAAATCTACATACACATAGCGGTCATGGATGTCGTGGCGCACAAATTCGAAATGCACGTTTTTCTTTTCCGCCAACGAGTTGAGCATCGGGACTAAATCTTCACCATTTTCGTCCAAATTGACTGGATTCAAATCGAGTTCAACCTTACCGCTTTCAATACGCGACATGTCTAGAACATCATTGATCAAGGACAAAAGATGCTCACTAGAAAGCTTGGATTTTTTCAAGCAGTCAAGCGCTTTCACTTTATCATCGATATTCTTCACCGCCATATCGGTAAAGCCGATCATGGCATTAAGCGGCGTACGGATATCGTGCGACATGTTGAAAAGGAACGCACTCTTTGCCTTGTTCGCAAGTTCCGCTTTTTCAAGGTTGGCCATTTCGCGTTTCGTTTCGGCATCGACGCTATGGAAACCCGCAATGACATGATTCTTGAAGTTTTCGTCCTTTACAAATTTAATCTGGTAATAAATATCTTCGCCGTTGACCTGCAATCTGAAATTGACAAAATACATGTGCTCCTGCTCTACCATGTCGAGCACTTTTGCAGGTTCCGTAGCCGCGCAAAATGCTTCACGGTCACTCGGATGCACAACAGTATTGACAAGAACGTCCAGACGTTTTCCGAAATTATCGATTTCCGACCAACCCGGCACAATTTTATCGAACAGCGGATCAAAGCGATAATGCGCTTCGGCAAGCGTTTCGTAATCCACATACACCACGCAGCCAAAGTCATCGGACAAGCCTGAAATCACTGCCATATCGCGATTCGCCACCGCCTTGCGTTCCGCTTTCGCAGATTCTTCTTCATCCACGTTTTCAAGAGTAACGACAATATGATTATCGGAGTCCGGAGTTTTTGTAGCCTTCAAGCGGTAGTAAACTGGCCGTCCTTCAATGAAAAAGCGGAAAGCAACGGATACGGCACGGTCTTTTTCCAGGCCGTTCAACATTTTTTCTTTGTCGACGAAGTCCTTGACCGCCTCCCAGTCATCCTTATAGACAACACCTTCTATAGCATGTTCAAAGCCTTCAAAAAAATCTTTGCATGTTCCGGCATCAAGAGTTTTCACCACCCCTTGAGCGTTAAATTCAATAAAGGTATTGTCGCTTGTATTTACGTAGTAAATGTTATCGAAACCATCGCCCAACGTATTTGCAATATTGGAATACCGGTCGAGTTCACGCAAATGCATTTTGAACTCAATCTGCTCGGTCACATCGACACTGCAACCTTCAAGACGAACTCCGCGAGTGTATTCTTCGTTTCGGCTACCGTGACTTTTCAAGAAGATAATGCCGCGAGACTGGTGGTTCCAAGCGTATTCCAGTTCAGACATTTCGCCATTAGTCATGATATCAATGGACTCGGCAAAAGCTTCGTAATACGAGAGGTCAATGTTATTACTCCACAAATTGTAAAGATCTTCGGGGAGTATTTCGTCAGGTAATCCAAGAATTTGGAGGAAAGCTTTATCAGCATACATCCTGGGGGGCTTGCCTTCGTCAAGCTCAATAGTCCACAGACCAACGCCTGCACTAGATAGAATCGCATGAGTCAACCCTGACGATTCAATACAGTCCATGATTTGCAGCTCCTCCGATATGAATATCCCATCCAAAAAACATAACCCGTCACCCCATTCTCAAGTATAAAATACACTTATTTTCGAGACTTGTGTGCGAAACGGCTAATAAAGCCTAGTTTTTTAGCGTAAAATTTGACGGGGAGACCAATTGCGACCTCAATGAGCATTAAGCACCATATCAAACTGCATCGGATTCTGCGCTTACTGCCTACTATGATTTTCTCGCGTCTGTAACCGTCTCGCGGTGTTCTCTCGTCTTAAGTCTCTTCTTACGCCAGATTTTGAATTCCATGTAGAGCGTGCTGACGGTGTAGACGAAAATGAGCAACAGGATTGTATTTTTCGGACGATTCAAATTGCAGATGCCCCACGCAAACGTAATGATAGGCAAGTGAATCAGGTACGGGTAGAACGAAGCGCGACCAACACGGCGTACGAGCGGGATGCAGAAGAACCTCGCCAAAAAGCCCTTGCCCGAAAGGAGGCTCACAACGAACATGCCATAAATAAAAATCGGAAGGCTGTGATGGATAAAGTAATTATAACCGGGATTGGCGTCCGGACGCATCAGGAAAAGGCTACCGTACAACGCCAAAAGCAAAAGCGCTTGCGCAAATCCGCTCACAAAATCTTTCTTGAAAACATCGAACACGCCCTCGTTGTAAAGACGATAAAGTATCATGCCAAACAGATATTCAAAGACGCGCACCGGCGCAAACATGTGGAAGAACCGGTACTTAGCATCAAAGCCATTAAACCACAAATTACCCGAATTGCCATACACGATAGCCCAAAGAATCCCCGGAACGAACACTCCGCCAAACAGAATCCAAAGCGTGCGACGGTTCTGCTTGATAAGCCAACGGCTGAACCAAGGCGTAATGGCATAGCAAAGGAAAAAGCTCGTGAGTGACCAGGACGGTTCATTCAACTTCATGCCGAGATCTGGGACAATCGACCACGTGAGCGTAAGATGCATGACAAGGCTTCGCCACGGATGAAACATCTTTGCAAGCCCTGCCGATGCGCAATCGCCAATTTCATTGAACGCGGGCAGATGCGTATAACCGCTCATCTTGAACATGACCAGCACAAACATGAGGAGCGTCATGAAAAAATGCAAACGGTAAAGTTTTGCAATGCGGCCAAACATGAACGGGATAACAGGGATACTACGGTCCGGGTCGCTGTACTTACTTGCAAAAAGGAATCCCGCCAGCACATAGAAAATTCCCGCCGCAAAAGCAGGCGCAGAAATAATAGGCATCACCCACTTGCAATCGGACATGTACATCAGAGCATTGGAACTGCCCAAATGGAGCATGACAATGTTCAAACTTGCTAGGAGGCGTAAGCCATCAATGGCAGGGAAGTAATTCGCTGGTTTCGGCATTGCAGGGAAAAAGTAGAAAAAACGCAAGCGAGGCAGTCCGTTTTCACTACATTTTTCTTAAATTAGGATATACAGTCCCATAAGAAAGAGAAAATAAAAAATTGGCATTCGACCATGATTAATGAACGTGCAAAAATTTTGATTGTCGATGATGACGCCATGAACAGAATCGTACTTTCGGATCTGCTCTCTGACGAATACGATATTATCGAAGCAAAAGACGGCAACGAAGCTATCGAGATTCTCAAAAAAAAGGCCAAAGAAATTACACTCGTCTTGCTAGACATGGTCATGCCCGGACGCGACGGCCTCGAAGTTCTTAGGATCATGAACGAAAAAGGCTGGATTAAAGGAACGCCAGTCATAATGATTTCGGCGGAAACCGCAAGCCCGCAAGTAGAAAAAGCGTTCTCGCTCGGCGTAACGGACTTTATCTACCGGCCGTTCGACCAAATGGTCGTGCAAAAGCGAGTCCACAACACCATCAGTCTTTACGTGAAGCAGATGCAGCTTTCGGAACTTGTGACCGACAAGATTTACGAAAGGACTCGCAACAGCGACATGCTCATTTCCATCTTGAGCCACATCGTTGAATTCCGCAATGGTGAAAGCGGTCAACACGTTCTGCATATCAAAAAGATTACCGACATTTTGTTGCGGGCATTACTCAAGCGCACGAGCGAATACAATATTTCCGAGGATGATATCGGCATGATTGCCACAGCATCTTCGATGCACGACATCGGGAAAATCACGATTCCCGACGAGATTTTGAACAAACCAGGCAAGCTCACGAAAGAAGAATTTGACATCATGAAGCAGCACTCCATGAACGGCGCCAAAATGCTCGATGCCATCCATTTCTTCAAAAATGAACCGCTGATGAAATACGCATACGATATTTGTCGTTGGCACCATGAACGCTGGGACGGCCGCGGCTACCCCGACGGACTCAAGGGAAACGAAATTCCCATCAGCGCCCAGGTCGTTTCCATCGCAGACGTTTACGACGCCCTCACAAGTGAACGCTGCTACAAGAAAGCATTCTCACATGAAAAAGCTTTGGAAATGATTCACAATAACGAATGTGGCGTTTTCAATCCTCTGCTCCTTGAATGTCTTGAAGATGTCGCCGACAGGCTGCCTACTGAATTGAACGACCCTCACACAAGCAAGTTGAGCGATGCGGACTTTGAAAAAATTGCACGTTCGTTCTTCGAGAGTACCGAAAGCAGCACAGACAACATTGTCTATGAGCAGTACTTGATTGAGCGCAAAAAAAGCCAGTTCTTCGCCTCATTGCAGAAAGGGATTACATTTGAATACACTTACGAGCCATCACTATTAAAGGTCAATAACAACAACGCCAAATCGTTGAGCGTCCCTAAAATTGTGGTGGAACCCGAAAACGACAGCAACTTCTGGAACATTTTCGGACGTGACAACTGGGACGAGTTTGCAAAGCTTCTGCATGATTCACAGCTCAACAACGATTCCTTTACGTTCAACAGCGAAATGCGACTGAAAGGCGAAAAGAGACCGTGCAAGATAAAAGTCCAACAGTGTTGGAACAGGCACAATCCAGAAAATCCTGAACTCATTTCCGTTTACGGGAGTGTAGAATTCTTTAATTAACGGAATTCAAATTACACCAAGAAGGATTCAAATTATCCCAAGAAGCTTCTCAAGACTCTCTTGAGTTTATACACATCGATAGGTTTTGCGACATGTTCATTCATGCCCGCTTCCAAGGCGGCCTTGCGGTCTTCTTCGAATGCATTTGCCGTCATCGCGATAATCGGAACTTTCTTGAAATAATCATGGTGCAAATTCCTAATCTGGCGAGCCGCTTCTAGGCCATCCATCACAGGCATCTGCACATCCATCAAGATTAAATCATAGGCGCCCGGCTTTGCGGCCTTGACCGTATCCAAAGCCAATTTGCCATCTTCGGCCATATCCACGACAAAGCCCATTTCATCCAAAACGCTTTGTGCAATTTCGCGATTGAGCACATTGTCTTCGACAAGGAGAACCCTTTTTCCTTCGAAGTTAAAGGACTCTTCATTTTCCGATTTGACGTCGTCATCCGCGATGCCGATTGCACGCGCCAAGACATTATGCATTTCCGTCAGGAACAACGGCTTGCTCATAAATGCGGTCACGCCAGCTTCGCGGGCTTCTTTTTCGATATTCGCCCAATCGTAAGACGCCATGATGATAATCTGGTTATCCGATTCAGGAATTTGGCGCAACTGTTTCACAGTCTCAATGCTATCCATGTCGAGCAAAAGATCGTCAAGAACAATGACAGAATAGCATTCCTTACGGTCCACCGCTTCTTTCGCACGCAAGACAGCTTCCTTCCCGTACATGGTCCATTCGGCACGCATGCCCAAGCGGTCCAAAAGCCTTGTCGCACTCGAACAAGCGTTATAGTCACCAGCGACAACAAGCGCACGAACATTCACTAACGCATCGAGATTCGCGAGGTTCACCGACATTTCCTGAATTTTCAATTTCAAACGAACCGTGTATTCCGTCCCCTTGCCCGGAGCGCTTTCAACATCAATAGTACCACCCATCATATCAACAATTTTCTTGGTAATGGACATTCCAAGCCCAGTCCCCGGCATTTTGGAAATTGTCGATGTACGTTCGCGTTCAAACGGTTCATACAATACTTTCAAGAATTCAGGACTCATGCCGATGCCATCATCCTTGACATGGAATTCATACGTTCCCGTATTTTCATCTTTTTCCGTTTGACGTACAAACACATGGATATTGCCGCCCACAGGTGTAAATTTCACCGCATTCGAAAGCAAGTTTATCAACATTTGGTGCAATCGCAATTTATCGCAAATGACATATTCATTTTCGATATTGAAACTGTCCATGTAGAGATTTTGCTGTTTGGCGTTAGCCTGCCCCAAAATAATTGTATTGAGGTCATGCATAATTTCGGACAAATTGCAATTTACTTCTTCAAGACGAATTTTTCCGGATTCGATACGGCTCATGTCCAAAATATCGTTAATCAGCGAAAGCAAATGCGTACTCGAAATGACCGTCTTGTCCAAATAATTCTTGACCAACGCAGGCGTATCCAAATTATTCAACGCCAAATTGGTAAAACCGATAATAGCATTCATCGGCGTGCGGATATCATGCGACATGTTCGAAAGGAACATCGTCTTTGCCTTGTTTGCCTTTTCGGCCTGATCAAGAGCCTGTTTTAAAAGCTTCTGCTGTTGTTCCAGTTCCTGTTTCTGTTCCGCAATTTTTGCATCGAGTTCCAGTTTCTGTGCAGTTACGTTATCAACAAACATGAATGCCAAAATAAAACTGACCGGAATTCCATTTTTACGTTCAATGACAAAAGATATTACACGGCGCCATTCACCGGCAAGCGCTCTATAATTGTATTCACGTTTATCGTCATTTGCCAAGTACGAACGCATGAATTCCACATTCGACATGTTCTGCCACATTTCTCGATACTCAGGAAGGACAGCCCTGCTAAATTCAAGAACAGCGCTACTGTATTGAGTAAAGCCTCCATAGGCACGCCCTTTTTCATAAGCAACCGATTCACGGACACCGCGAATAGTATCGTCTTCCAGGTTCACGAAATAAACGCCGAAGTAATCTTCGTAAAGTTTACTATCCACATACCGGTTCAGTATTTCGGCATCCTTGTCGGCGAAGCAAACTACAACAGCACGCGGTTTTGCATTTTCAGGGCCAACCTTCACAGACTTCATTTCACAATAACGAGTGGCACCGTTTTCACATTTTCTGTACTGCGTAATGAACGACCGTTGCGATTCAAGTCGTTCCTTAAGTTTTTCGACAGAAACGGCTCCATAAACGAGCTCCCGGTCGGATTCATGGACAAATTTTTCAACATACATCCCGATGGCTTTAGAATAACACAATCCTTTCGAGAATATATCTTCGAACGTCGTTTTCGTATAAGCATTCATCGTGTACGGCATAAAGCTATCCGTCTCAAGATCTACGTAATAGACCGAAGTATATTCCGTAGCAAGCACGTTGATAATATCGAAATTACGTTCCATTTCGCGTTCGTGCTCTTTACGTGCGACGACTTCTTTATTGATGTTTGTGACGGCAATAATGATATGGTCATCGGCCGCCTTGGACCAAAGCGCCTTAAGCCTATAATACTGCGGTTCGCCATTCACGACAAGTCGATACTCTACGGTGAAAAAACGATCATCGGCAAGTTTCGAAAGCAAGAATTCACGATCCAGGATGGACATCATTTTTTCCATGTCCTGCGGATACACAATTTTCTTGATATCCCTGATACATTCCTTGAAAAAATTTTGTCCTGTGGTCAAAAGTTTCAACTTGATATAGCTGCTTTCCTGATTAAAGACATCATACGAATCATCTTTCAAGTTCACGTAATAAATGATTTCGTGCTCGACGCTCAACGCATTCGCTATTTCGGAGAACTCGCGATTTATCATGTTCGCACGCATTTCCTCATCGCGGTTTGCAAGGCCAAGCACTACAGCAGATGAATTTTCTCCAGAAATCCGGACAAATTTCATCTCGAAATAGTGACCCTCTTTATTCTTGAAATCAATTTCAAAATGGCTTTGCTTTGCGATTTTTCCGCGAATGGCTTCGACAGAACCTTCTGCAAGGACTCGCGCACGATCTTCAGCACTTATAAATTCATCAACGTATTTTTGGAACGCCTCGGTATATGTAATGTTCCCGCGAAGAAGTTCTTCGATACTGTTATCGGTTTTCGACTTGACATACGTAATCATTTTTCCGTTGTCAAGATTGATGCGATAAAGCGAATTGTACTCGGAAGCTAGCGCCTGGATAATGCGGTTGCCTTCTTCGACCTTCATGCGTTTGCGAATTTCGTCATCGACGTTCAAAAAGCAGAAAGCAACATGGTCTTCGTCGCGACCTCGAGTCACCTGGATTTTGCAGTATCGTTCCTTGCCGGTCACAATTTCACGCACGACACAAGAAAAGCTGCTTTCTCTTTTAAGGCGGTTGCGGACATACTCCGGCGACGTAAAATTTTTCAGCAGGGGGCGATCATCAGGATGAACATCTTCGGAAATAAATTTCTTAAAGGCGGAAATGCAATTTGCTCCATCGCCATACTTTTTTTCGAGACCTTTTTTACGATAGTAAACAACATATGTAAAATCGAGCAAACTGACATAATATGCAGAAATAAACTGCGCGTAAAAAACGTCAGCGAATAGATCAGCATACGCCGCCTGATTATTACCATCACTCATATTTGCTCCCTGTATGCAGGTAAATAAAATACATCATTTTTTTTACAAAAGAGCCATAATCTGCAAGATTATAGAGAAAATCACATAAAAACAAAGAACCTTCGAGTGTTACCTCGAAGGCCTTTGGGTATTTAAGGCTCCCCCTGTGTATGGGTGGGGAGTTATGGATTAGGATTTCTTAACGAGCGACACGGACGGTCTTCACGGCGCCATTCTTCACGGAGCGGAGCATGTAGATGCCCTGAACCTTGATATCGCTTGTGGTCTTGAGCGTATTCACGGCTTCGTCCATGGTGTAGGCACGCATACGACCGAGACGGACACCGTTCATGTCAAAGACGTCATAGGCAGAGAGAGTCGGAACATCGTAGTGCACAGCGGTTGCGATACCTACACCCGGATCGTCACCGCCCTGGCCCTGGCCTTCACCATCGCCCTTCACGAAGTTGATGTAGTCGATATCGAAGTATTCCTTCGTCACATCCATGCGGAGGATATGCTTACCAGCTGTGAGAGTCACCTTTTGCTTCACGTCAGCGAAGTCATCAAAGCTAGAGCCCTCGACAGAGAATTCACCAATAGACTTGCCATCGATGGAGAGGGTGAAGGAACCCGTACCATTCGTAGCGGCAGAAACGATAGCAGTGTAGTCACCGGCTTCTGCAACGTTGACAGTCCATTCAAGCCAGTCACCAGTATTGTTGTAACCAATCACCTTACCGGTAGCCTTTTCATAGATATCGACGCCAGTATCCTTGCGGTAATCGGAATCACCCTTATTTTCGCCATCGTCACCGTAAGAAGCGTTGCTTGTGCCATCTTCGTTCTTGCCCTGACCCGGCTTGTCAAAGTCTTCAACTTCGAGCTTACCCGGAATGGCAATCGGAGTGCCCTTGAACGGTTCTTGCGGGATCGGATCCACAGGCGTTACTACACCCGTTGCAAGGCCAGTAGTATTCACACCCTTGTTCTTGGAGAGGTAATCCTTGAGCCAAGTCATTGCCGGGCGGTCCGTGACCTTACCGTTGCTTTCCCTGATAATACCGGAGTTACCGCCGGAAGTCCAGGTGGCACCATAGAGATAGCCCCAAATGGTGATACCTGCAATATGTTCATTTTCCATGAAGTAGGAAATTTGCTGAGAGTAGCAGTTCTTCTGGTCGTTATCGTCGTTACTAGCGATATCGTATTCAGAGATGAACAGCGGAATCTGGGTCTTGTTCCAGATTTCTTCAATAGTGCTCTTGAGCGTATTGATGTTCAAGCAGGAACCGCCACCGCCCTGGCCACCAGCCTGACCGCCGGAAACCTGCATGTCGTGAGCCTGCAAGCCGTAGGCATCCACCGGAGCACCAGCCTTTTTCAGCTTGTTGATCAAGTCGATACCTTCGTTCTTCTGCCACTGAACCGTATTATAGTCGTTATAGATAAGGATTGCGTTCGGCCAACGTTTACGAGCCATCCTGAACGCTTCGGCGACAAATTCATAGTTGCCGTTGTCACCACCGAGAGCGGCGATGATGTTGTTGTTGCCCTGAGAGCCATAATTGGAGTGGTATTTGCCACCAGACTTGATAGCTTCGTTCACCACGTCGATCATTTCGAGATCCGGATAGTGCTTTGCGACGGCATCCATCCAGTTCGTGATAGCAGTCTTGGTATCAGCGGCGCTAAGGCCATTCAGCCAGTTCGGATACTGGGAACCCCACACGAGAGCGTGGAACTTGAAGTGACCACCGTTCTGCTTTGCCCAGTTATAGGCCGCATCGCAACCACGCCAGTTGTAGTTACCGCGGGAGCCTTCGATAGAAGCCCACTTACATTCGTTTTCCGCAGTAATCTGGTTCCACAGTTGCGTAAAGTCGCTACGAACTGCTCCACGAGTAGTAATGTTACCGACAAACTTTGCAGCACCATCAGCCAAACCGGGGCCAGCAAAAGCACTTACTGCTCCACCCAAAAGCGCAGCAGATACAATACTTTTTAAGAACTTTGTTTTCATTTCCACATCCTCATAGGTTAAAAATCCCATACAACCATTATAAACATATCCTCGTTTTTCGAGATCTCCCCCAAAAGGCAAATATTTATCGTTGACAAAATGTCCATAATGGAATTTTTACAAAAAGATTTTTTGGTCCCTATCGCGCTGCTCCAGGGTGACATGAAAAAAAGAGCCTTCGAGGGTAAACTCGAAGGCCTTTAGGTATTTAAACTCCCCCGCTAAGGGGAGATTGGATTAGGAAAACTAACGTGTTATACGAACCGATTTCACGGCACCACTCTTGACAGAACGGAGCAGATAGACGCCCTGAATCTTGATGGAATTCGAGTTCTTGAGCATCGATACGGCTTCATCCACAGAGTAAGCGCTCATACGGCCGAGACGGACACCGTTCATGTCAAAGACATCGTAATCGGCAAGTACCGGCGTTTGCATACGGACATTCGAGCGAATCGCATTTTCCTTTTTGCTTACAAAGTTGAAGTAGTCCACGTCAAAATATTCAGCAGTCACATCCATGCGCAAGACATGCTTGCCGGCCGGGAGCGTCACATCAGCCGTGACGTCCTTGAAATCATCCCAGCTGGAACCCGAAACAGGAACTTCAGCTATGGACTTGCCATCGATAGAGAGCTTGAAAGATGCGCTTTCGCTTTCCGCCGCAACAGATGCGGTCATGGTGTAATCGCCAGCTTCTGCGATGTTCACTGTATATTCCAGCCAGTCACCCGTTTGGTTGTAACCCACGATAACACCAGTAGCCTTGTTGTAAAGGTCCACTGCTGATGCGTCATCCTTGCGGTAGTCGGAATCGCCATGGTTTTCAGAATCATCGCTGTAAGAAGCGTTGGTCGTACCATCTTCATTCACGCCCTTGCCCGGAACGTCAAAGTCTTCGGCTTCGATTTTACCCGGAATTTCGCGCACTTTGCCCTTGAACGGAGTTTGCGGTTCCGGCTCAACCGGCGTAAAGGTCACATCGTTCTTACCCTTGTTCAAGTTCTTGGCAAAGTAATCTTCGAGCCAAGTCATTGCAGCACGCTTTCTACCGTCCTTTTCCATAATGCCGGTATTTGCAGCCCAGGTTGCACCATTAATGTAACCCCAGATGGTAATACCAGCGACCCACGGAGTTTCCCACATGAACGGGATCTGGTTGGCGTAGTCATTCTTTTGCTTGTTGTCATCGGCTTCACCGATATCGTATTCAGAAACCAAGAGCGGGAGGCCCGTTTCGTTGTGGATTCTCGTCATCTTGCTTTCGAAATCGGACTTGCTCATGCCCTTGCAGTCATGTGCCTGCTGGCCGTAAGCATCGACCGGAGCACCATTCTTAACGATGGTCTGCACGAGTTCGATACCTTCGTTCATCTGCCAAGAGAGCGTGTTATAGTCGTTATAGATAAGCACAGCCTTCGGCCAACGTTCGCGAGCCATCTTGAATGCCGTGGTGATAAAGTCATACTGATGCTTGCCATTGACAACACGGTCGCCACCGAGAGCTTCAATGATGTAGGAGCCACCGCATTCCGTATCGTCAGTACTGCGGCCTTCTGCACCTGCAGCCGGCTTACCGTAACCGGAGTGGTAGTTGTCGCCAGCCCAAATAGCTTCGTTCACCACGTCGATGTATTCGAGGTCCGGGAACTTGGCGGCTACAGCGTCAAACCATTCTGTAATGTATTTCTTGGTGAGTTCTACAGTAATGCCCGGATTCTTCTTTTTGCAAAGGAAGTTCGGGTACTGAGAGCCCCAAACGAGAGCATGGAACTTGAAGTGACGCTCGCCCGGTTTTTCCTTGGCCCACTTGTAAGCGCCTTCGCACTTGTCGTAGTTATCCCATGCAAACTTGCTTGTACCGCTGTTGCCATTAGAAAGTGAATGAATGGAACCCCACTTACAGCCGTTTTCAGGCGTAATCTGGTTCCAATAAGTGCCCATGTCGTCACGGATTTGACCACTCGTCGTGATGTTACCGACAAACTTAGCACCGCCATCAGCTAGAGCGGCATTTGCAAGAGAGGCAAAGCCTGCGATGGCCATAACAGCAAGAGAAAGAGAGATTTTTTTCATAATCCTAATCCTATACCCAAAAGTTAAACATCCATATAACCATTCTAAACATATTCTCGTTTTTATGGATTTCTCAAAAAACGCAAATACTTATCATTGATAAAAAATCCATGATGGAATATTTTTGTATGGAACATGCCTTTTATAGGGGCTCATCCATGGCCCGAAGCATTTTCACAATTGCTTATTTTTTTGCTACTTGATGCGGTGGCCGGTGAGGTCGAAGCGCTTGCCGTTTTTCTCGATGTAAAGCTTGTTATCTTGGACGCGGAGGCGCGGGATGGACGCTTTTTCGAGAGTGCGCGCGGAAACTGCCGTGCGGGATGCGCGGATTCCGACCGTTTCTTCGCATTTTTCGCCCTCGCAGAATCGGATATTGTCGATATTCACGTAATTGCCGACAATTTGCATTTTGAGGACGTGTTCGCCAGCGGAAAGCTCGCCCACTTTGGATTGCACGGCAGAATAGGTCGCCCAATCTTCGCCCTGTTTAGCGATGATGCTATCGGAAACGGCTTTTCCATCGACAAAGAATTGCACGCCGGCCTTTTCGGAAGCAGTAGCCATCAAGACTTCGACGGCATATTTCGCGGTTTTTGCGACATTGACGGTGTATTCGAGCCACTCGCCCTCTTGCGTGTAGCCCACAGCATAACCCTTCGAGAGATCCGCGGAATCTAGGACGACGATATCCACGGCATCCTTGCGGTAAAAACCGCCTTCGTTTGCGGAAGACTTGTCATAGAACGAGACGCGGCTACCGCCAAGGTCGTAATTTTCAGCTTCAATTTTTCCGGGGATTGCGAGAGGTGAGCCAGCAACGGCAACGCCATCTTCGCCGATTTTGCCAAACGGATCTTGCTTGGGCGGGTTCGTCTCGACAGTATCGGCCCAAGCCATTTGCATGCGGTCCACGCCGGACTGGTTCACGATTTCGAGTTTGGTGTTGACGCCTTCGCCACTGCGTTTTGTCATGCTGTACCAGTCGCCATCGCGGAGGCCCGGCCAATAGAAACTGCCCATTTCCCATTCACGTAGTTGATCGGACATGCCGCGAATGTAAGCCATAAAGTAGTTGGTCGGAGTGGAATTGTAATCCATGTAATCGTAGTGAACGCCAGCCTTTTCGCCGGGGCTCATAGCGCCACCCCATTCCGTACAAACGGTGCGGTCAATATACTTGCCGACCTTACCCTTAAAGCTATTCTTCCAGCCCTGTTCAGTGGTGATGCTCATGTTCCAGAACGTGTATTCGTGAACAGCAAAAAGGCAGCCTTCAAAGCGCGGGTCGTCAGCAATGTCCGGGATATTCCAAGCAAGGCCCGAGCCATCGAGCAAAATGTGGTCACGCGGAACGTTCGGGAACTTTTCGAGCCATGTTGCATACAAGTTGCGAAGTTCATCTTTGCTATACATGTGCGGTTCGTTGAAAATTTCGAAATAGGCGTTCGGATGGTCGCCGTATTGTTCAACGAGTTTGGCCCACATTTTCCACCAGTCATCCATATTCTTCGGACCCGCAGGCTGCGCGGGACCCCAATAGCCCATGGCCACTCGCCCATGTTCAAGCGCAGCGTCCAACGCGCCGGAATACATGTCAAAAGCTTTAAGAATTGTCGGTTCATTTACTGGCATGCGCACGCTGTTTGTACCGAGCACTTCCTGGAACTGCCCGACAATGCGGTCTGCAATGGCATAAGCCGATTCATGATTGTCCGAAAGGCTGAGGCCCGAAAGCACCAGCACATCGGAGACGAAGTTGTCGCGCTTATCTGCCCAGTTCACGCCACGGAATTGGCTGGTAACGGCATACGAGTTTGCGCAAAGGAGAAAAGCTAAACCAAGAACTCTTAACGATTTCATAATAGCATCCCGTTTTCATTGTTCTAAGGAACCTCTAAAATAGAGGTGACCTACACTAACCCACCTATAAAAGTATTCTTCGCAGGGCAAGAAAGGATGCAGAAATATTAAAGTTCTTTTGTCAATTTATCAAAAGGAAAAAAGCCCCGGACTTTTTCAAGTCCAGGGCCTTGTGAGTGAGGAGGAAATTCGATATCAAGAATTGACTGGGTGGGGCTAAAGCCCCAACTCTTTGGCTCGGTTATAAAAATGAGCAAGCTCATTTTTGCAACACTCGCCTTCTGAGTTGTCTTCGTTGCCTCAGGATGACGGTCGTGTAAGGAAGCCCCGACATCCCGCAACTAGTGCGGGACAGGCTCCAGCCGGGGTGACATTTAGTGGACGGAGAGTTTCATGGTCTTTTGCATGGAGCCGCTCTTGACGATAGCAAAGTACATGCCGGGGGCGAGAGGAGCGTTCTTGCCAAACTCGGCGAGGCCTTCGCCATGACCGCGTTTCGTGCCGATGAACTGTCCGTTGACACTGACAAGATGGACAACGTAATCATTTGCCGGAGCGTTCACCATCAAGGCTATGGAAGCACTCGAATGCGGGACGCGGCTCACAGAAAGCGATGCATTGCGCATTACAGGCATTGAAACGGCCGACGGATCAGCTTCGAAATTGTACCAGTCCACATTGGCAAGATATGTATCTTCGCCAGTGTAGGTAAACGTGAGCTTTTGCTTGCCAGCGGGAAGCGTGATTTTTGTCGATGTTTCGTACCAATCATCCCATGCGGTAGACTTTGATGGATCCACCGTAAGCGTTCCGAGAATTTTGCCCGTAGAATCCGTAACAGTAATTGCGGCTTCTTTTTCGGCACCTGTTGCCACGCGGCCCGTCAAAACGTAACTACCAGCAGCCGGGACATTCACATAGTACTGAGACCAATCGCCATCGTTAATCCAGCCGATGTTCGGAGTGCCCTTGGAATCTTCTTCAATTTGCACACCGTCCATAGCGACATAGTTTTCGGCCTGAATCTTATCTGTAATTTCGAGCGGTTCGAACGGAGCGTTCGTAATCTTCAAATTGCCATCGAATTCATAAACCTTGCCCGGGATGGTCGAAGTCGAGAACTTATTTGTACCCGAAGTCACATTCAGTGTGCTACCTACGAGAGACTTGATAGCGACATAAGTGAGCTTGCCGCCCTTCCATGCCATGGAATCAATTTCGAAACCACCACGAGCGCGAATGCCCTTGACCGAGCCATCCTTCCACTGCGACGGGAGAGCCGGAAGCAAGTTGATTCTATTGTTGTGGCTCTGCATGAGCATTTCATTCACACCAGAGACTGCACCGAAGTTACCATCAATCTGGAACGGCGGATGTGCATCGAACAAGTTGTTGTAAGTCTTGCTCGGCGTAAGGAGCATGCGGATCATTCTGTAAGCGTGGTCGCCATCATGCATACGGGCCCAGAAGTTGATTTTCCATGCAAGAGACCAACCTGTAGCATCGTCACCGCGCTGTTCAAGCGTCACGGCGGCACCCTTGATCAAGTCCGGAGTTTCTTCCGGAGTAATTTGGGCGCTCGGGAAAAGACCGTACAAGTGAGAAATGTGGCGGTTTTTGTTGTTCGGATCATCCCAATCCTGGAGCCATTCTGTAATTTGTCCGTACTTACCGGTCTTTGTCGGCGGCAAGCGCTTGACAGTTGCTTCCATTTTTGCGCGAACGTCTTCGTCAACGCCGAGAATCTTGGAAGCTTCAATCGTGTAGTTCAAAACGTCGCGGATAATCTGGTTGTCCATCGTCGGGCCAAAGCAAACATTGTAGCCACCATGATCATTTTCCGGAGAATCACTCGGAGCGGTTACGAGATACTTGTTGCCCGTTTCCGGTTCTTCGACGAGGCTGTTCACGAAGAAGAGTGCAGCACCCTTCATAGTTGAATAAACATCCTGGAGGTAAGCCTTGTCGGTCGGATTGTAGAGGAAGTGTTCCCAAAGGTGAGTCGAGAGCCAGCCAGCGCCACTCGGCCAAAGGCCCCATGCGCCATCAATCGGAGCAGAACGGTTCCAAAGGTCGGTATTGTGGTGTTCTACCCAGCCTTCGTCAACGCCC
>Ga0310786_10003067_pt1 | contig 24649 bp, 17 predicted proteins | sample AusTroGonzalo_MG_FD_203881 | JGI IMG/M metagenome (GOLD analysis project Ga0310786, IMG submission 203881) | Bovine rumen microbial communities from tropical cattle in Woodstock, Queensland, Australia - Gonzalo_03 (v2) (version 2) | ecosystem: Host-associated > Mammals > Digestive system >...
CCCAGTTTCCGGCCAACAGTTTAAGCCCCAGCACATCCTTGAGAGTGGCGTCTGCAAATATGAAATTATCCGTATTCTCACTCTCTCCCAACCTGTCGGTCTCATGCCATCCACATATTCGTGACTCATAGCGGAACATGCACTCCACTTCAGGTTTCTGCCTGACAATCTCCATTGCCAATCCCGGATTCACGCTAGGAATGAGTTCGTTTCTAAGACAAACAATCCTGTCATCATCCAGCCAGTCATCCATCTCAATCAGTGAACGTGAGAAATAGAGATTGATGCTGAAACAGAACAAAGCTACAGAGAGGCAAACAATTGATATGATGTTCTGCATCCGGTACTTGCCCAGACTGCGGAAAGCCATTTTAAGATAATGAATAAACATTGTTCGGACTAATAAGTATGCCCAAAATTACCATGCCCTCAAGACAACAGCCAACAAAAAAGGGCAAAATTGCTGATTCTGCCCAAAATTGTCCAATAAATTGACACCCACCCTGCATTACTCATCGGGAATCATACTCAATGGCTAACAGATTGTTGACTTTCACTTCCTGCTTAATACGCGACATGTACAGCTTGTGATGTATCGGGGTATAGATAGGTGAAAGAATGACATCCACCTTGCCTATTGTCTTCTCTCCATCGATTACTGCCTCGACTATCAATGAGGTCTTTTCGGGAAGAGTGGAACTGTTATCCACCTTTATGTAAAACCAACCATCATCACTCTGAAGGCATTCTATGATATGTTCATCACCAAGCATCACATCCCGGGCCACGATGCGGAACTTTTGGTCACTCTCTGCCGGAGTCAGGTTTTCATAATAACCGTCTTTGGCATAGAACATCTTTATCCAGTCCTTTTCAACCCTACGGTCAGGCAAATCAATTTTCAACTCGTCATGGATATAGTGAGCGAGTTTGTATGTGGCTTTGATTGAACCAAGTATAGACATGTGTTGATTCTTGTCATATGTCGGTTCAAAGCAGTCAGGGCCGAACACCGATCCAAGATATGGCATCTGCAGGTTATACCAGGCTTTTCCGGTAGGTTTGATTGCACGGCTCTGTTCATCACGCCAGGCCTCATAATTTCCGATATGGTACTCGAACATGGGCAAGGTAAGGAACATCACCTCTATGCCGTTGGCATCGCACAGATCGACAATCTTACGGGCATATCGGATATCCCTGTCGCTGATCTTCTCCTCCGTTCCATCAACTGCAGGACCATTGGTTTCATACAGGGACATTATGCTGTCGTTTATACCTTTGGCGAATCGCGAGTATCGGCCCAGGTATAGGTCTTTTTCCTTTTTAGCGAGCCTTTTCTTATACCAGTCCTGGTTCTTCCGCATCAGATCGCGGTTACGCAGCAGCAGTTCGTGGTTACGTAACGTGAAGGACCATGCCGGCAGATAGGATTCGACGTCGAATAACACCGGTAAGGATTCCAGTTTTATCAGGTTGTTCCTACGGGGATAGAAACTGCGGTATTCATCGGCCAGACTGAGACCTTCGGTAGGGGGACCATCGGTACCACGCATCAGATATGTCTCAATCACTACCAGACGGGGCGTAGTCCTGGTAAGGAGTTCTTTGAGGCAATAATAGGCATCGGCTATGGTGATTCCGCTTGGAGCCATATCAAAAACGGTACAACCCAGCACGCAGGAAAGCGTAAAGGGATCCACTCCGGTATTGGCATGCGAGTTGCCCAACACCACGATGTCCAAAGGATGGTCAGGAGTCAGGTCATAAACCGAATTCCACCTTAATTCATGATGCGGATCACCCTGATCCGTGATAAAGTACTTCTTACGGTCTGTAAACACCACCGCTGCAACGGCAATAATAAGCAGCAGGAAGAAACGGAGGTTGATATTCTTCTTTTTCATGGCTCAGAACTGGAAGTAAATAAAGTTATTGTCACTGCCGTTGCCGTATATGCCGAAATAGATCGTAACCAGTACGATGGCTATATACGGAATCCACCTCACAAGCCAGAAACCGTTAAAGAACAGCTCTTCGGCCTTATCCTTAAGTTTCTCCTCCAACAGTTCAATAAGCATCAGTCCCGCAATTATCCATACGGTAAAGCGGAATTCGGCCTCTTTCAGTCCGAACGAGTAGAGTGCATCGGCGTTGTCGAATCCCAGATTCGAAAACATCGCCATGGCATCACCGAAAGTCTGGGCGCGGAAGAATATCAATGATACAGCCCAGTACGATGTGACAAACAGCGCACTGAATAGCCTGGCGACACCGGCCTTGGGGTTAAGTTTGAGCCATCGGTCAAACACAATCAATGAAAGGCCGTTTATTATTCCCCAGATGACAAAGTTCCACGAAGCGCCATGCCAGATTCCGCTGACCATAAACACAATCATGGTATTGATTGCGGTCCTGGTTGCGCTGCATCGGCTCCCTCCCAACGGGAAATAGAGATAATCACGGAACCATCCGGTAAGCGTGATATGCCATCTTGACCAGAAATCCCTGAACGTGACGGCCATATACGGACGGCGGAAGTTGGTTGACAACCGGAAGCCGAACAGTTTGGCCGTACCGATTGCTATTTGCGAATAGGCCGAAAAGTCAAGATACAGTTGGAAACAGAAGAAAATGACCGCTACAAGCGTAGGCAATCCGTGTACCGGATTTGCATATGCGGCATCGACATATATCGCCAAACGGTCGGCTATCACGATCTTCTTGAACAGGCCTATCGCAATCAGGAACAATCCGCGACGGGCCTGGTCATAAACGAACGGCTTGCGGTCAGTCTCATCCAGAAACTGTGAAAGCAGGTCTTTTGCCCTTTCAATAGGTCCCGCCACCAGTTGCGGAAAGAACGCTATGAATGTTGAAAAGGCTATGATATCGGTTACCGGCTCCGTCTCGCGGCGATATACATCTATGACATAGCCCAATCCCTGGAAAGTGAAAAAGCTGATTCCTACAGGCAGTACGATATTAAAGGTACGTAACCCGCCCGGTATCCCCAATAATACGTCAATGAGAGCGTTGGCACTGTTCACAAAGAAGTTGAAATACTTGAACACGAACAGTACGCCAAGGTTTATGACCAATGCTCCTGCCAACAACGCCTTTCTCTTGCCGTCCGATTTGCTGTCATGGATCAGTCTTCCGAAAATGTAATCGGTCGCGGTTATGCCCATGATAAGGAAAAGGAACCTCCAATCCCAGCTGCCGTAAAAGAAATAACTGGCCGCCAGAAGGAAACAGTTCCTCAATTTCCTGGTTCTGTTGAAAGCAATCCAATACAGGAAATTGGTCAATATCAGGAAAAATCCGAAAGCAAAGGAATTGAATAGCATATCAGTCTGTACCGTCCTTTTCACAAAAATAAAGAAAGTGTCAAAGAATCTGACACTTTCCCTAAAATTATTTTCGTGATCTCTTTGGCTTTGTCACGGTTCGGGAGGCCTTGCGGCCGTTCACCTTCTCCTTACGGCCCGATTTCTTTTCCTTGCGGCCCGAAGCCTTCTTGCCGCGTTGACCATCCTGGGATCGGAAGAACTGGTGCCAGTCCTCGTTTTCAAAGTTACGCCAGAAATCCTCGTCCTGAGCTATCTGAACCTTGGGCGCGCGTTTGGGAGCACGCGTGGTTTTCTCCTCGCGGCGGGGTTTCTCCTCACGATGGGGTTTCTCCTCGCGGCGGGGCTTCTCCTCGCGACGTGGTTTGGGCTTACGTTCACGTGACGGTTTCTCCTCTCGCGGGGTTCCATCCTCTGAGCGGGTCTCGGCAACCTCGACATGAACTTGGCGGCCCTTGTAGTTGACACCGTCCATTCCGGTCAGTATCTCCTCGGTATACTCCTCGGGACATTCAAAAAATGAGAAACTCTGCATAAGGTCTATACGGCCCACATCCACACGACCCGCAACGTTGCGGTTGAGCATCTCGATTATATGGACAGGCTGTACGTGATCTTTCTTTCCTATATTTATAAAGAAGCGGGTGTAACCCTTCTGTGCACGACGGCGGTCCTTCTTCTTGCGTTTCTCCTCATCGGCATCCTTGCGGGTTACCTCCTCAAGTTCAGGGGCATCCTTGTAATAGCGGACAAAACGGCCGAACTCACGGGTCACGATACGCTTGATGATATCGTTCTTATCCATCCAGTCAAGACGACGGAATATCTCGGGAAGGAACTTTTCAATCTGCTCCTCATCCACCTGTATGCGCTCCAGGTCATCAATCACCTTATAGAGCTGCTTCTCGCAGATCTGAGTACCCGTAGGCATCTCACCCTGTACGAACTCCTTGCCAATGGCCTTCTCAATGAAACGGATCTTACCCTTCTCCCTCAGGTTAACGATCGATATCGATGTACCTGTCTTGCCGGCACGACCGGTACGGCCGCTGCGATGTGTGTAGTTCTCTATGTCATCGGGCAGGCCGAAGTTGATCACATGAGTCAGGTTATCCACGTCAAGACCGCGTGCAGCCACATCGGTAGCAACCAGCAACTGCAGCTGATGCTTGCGGAACTTGTTCATGGTAAGGTCGCGCTGTGCCTGTGACAGGTCACCGTGCAGGGAATCAGCATTGTAGCCGTCCTGCATCAGTTTGTCGGCAATCTCCTGTGTCTCCAAACGGGTACGGCAGAATATGATTGCGTATATGGACGGATAGTAGTCGACTATGCGTTTCAGGGCCAGATACTTGTCCTTGGCGTGTACCATGTAGTAGACGTGGTTCACGTTCTCGGCGCCCTCATTGCGCGTGCCTATGACAATCTCGCGTGCATTGTGCAAATACTTCTTTGAGATGGTCTGGATCTCCTTGCTCATGGTGGCCGAGAACATAAGCATCTTGCGCTCCACGGGGACCGATGACAGTATCTTTTCAAGATCCTCCGAGAATCCCATGTTGAGCATCTCATCGGCCTCATCAAGGATGACGGTGCGTATGGTGTCAAGACTTACCACACCGCGCTCCATAAGGTCAATCAGACGGCCCGGAGTTGCCACGATGATATGTGCTCCGCGCTTGAAATTGCGTATCTGGTTCTCGATCGATGAGCCACCGTACATAGGTATCACGTGCAGCCCTTCGATGTAATGCGAGAAATCGGCCAGGTCACTGGCAATCTGCACGCATAGTTCACGTGTGGGACTCAGTATAAGGAACTGTGCATCGGCACTATCCACATCCGTTTTCTGGATGGCAGGTATGCCGTAAGCGGCTGTCTTACCGGTTCCGGTCTGGGCCAAAGCCACTACATCACCGCTGCCCTCCTCCAGAAGATAGGGAATGACAGCCTCCTGGACCGGCATCGGCTGCTCAAATCCAAGTTCCTCAATTGCCTTGAGTATCCTCTCGGATACGCCAAGTTCGCGGAATGAACTCATTCTATGGGTTTATCAGTTAAGTGTAACGCTCTGCTCACCTATCATCACGCCATCCACGAAAAGATATGCAGTGTAGGTGCCTGCGCTAAGGTATTCCTCGACATCCCAGTACATGGTAACCTCCTGCTGCTCGCCGGTGTACTCAATGTACTTCTTTGCCGAGTATTCAAGATTCACGTTCTCATACTTGAACGTGTTGCTGGCATCCTTAACCAACGGTTCGCCGTCGGGTTTGGTAATACGCAGATAAACGGTCTTCTCGCCAGTCTGAACGGTTATGTTCTTTACGATGGTGAAGTTGACCACGAACTGGGTCACGTTCTTGACCTTGTGCTCCTCCTTGCCGCGTTTGTTATGAGGCGTAACGGTAATGGCGGCAGCATCAAGCTGTGATGCAAGGGCAACCTTCTCCTCGGCCTTCTCCTTTTCGACAGTAAGCTTTTCAACCACCTTGGTCTGCTCCTGATACTGCTGGCGAACGCGGGTATTCTCCTTGGCCAGCTGCTTATTGATCTGGTCCAGAGAGTCTATCTGCTTGACATATGTACGCATTACAGTACGTACGGTCGTCAACTCTTTCTTGAGTCGGGTTATCTCGGCTGCATTGGTAGCCTTGGTCTGACGCAGTTCCTCCAGCAGCTGCTGTGTGCGCTGCTTCTCACGGTCTAACTGACGGATCAGGGAGTCGTTTGAGATATGCACCTTCATCTCATCATACTGGACGGCGAATCCGGAGTATTCATTCTCCATCTCCTCCTTCTCAATCTCAAAGAGTTGGGTCATCTCCTCAATCTCACGGCCCTTGCTCTGGCTGTCGATGAACAGATACACGGCTGCACCTGCAAGCAGGACAGCGGCGATGATCGTTATTATCAGTCCGGTCTTACCCGATTTCTTCTCTTCCTCCATTATTTCTTAAGAGCAGCTATGCTCTCCTTTAATGTTGCTATCTTCTGAGTGGCATCGGCCTGCTTCTTGCGCTCGTTCTCAACGACTGCGGCAGGTGCGTGAGCCACAAAGTTCTCATTAGAAAGCTTGGCGTTGACACCCTTCAGGAATCCCTCCAGATGCTCCAGCTCAGCCTCCATCTTCTTAAGCTCAGCCTCAACGTCAATCAGGCCGCCCAGACGTACGGCGTACTCCTGGGTTCCAACCATGAATGCTGCTGTGCCTTCGCTCTTGGCAGCTACTACAACAATCTCCTCAAGTCCGGCCATCTTCAGAACCACACTGTCAAGTGCTGAAAGCGGGTTGGAGCCCACAGCCTCAACGGTCAGCGGCTCACGGGGGCCGATGTTCTTGGCCTTGCGTACCGAGCGGACCTCAGTAACAATCTGCTTGGCATCCTCAAACTGGGCCAGGAGCTTGGCATCGGCCTTGCCCTTAACCAGGTCAACAATACTCTGGTTCATTATGCTCTCGCCTGCCTTACGCTCGCGTACGGCCTGCCAGAGTTCCTCGGTAATGAACGGCATGAACGGATGCAGAAGCATGAGCAGCTCCTCAAACAACTGCAGTGTTGCGTGGTAGGTCTTGGAGTCGATGGGCTGTCCGTAAACCGGCTTGATGATCTCCAGATACCAGCTTGCGAACTCGTCCCAGAACAGCTTGTAAACTGCCATCAGAGCCTCGCTGATACGGTACTTTGACATCAGGTCATCCATCTCGGCAGCGGTGCTGTTAAGCTTACTGCGGAACCAGTCAACTGCAAGCTTTGAGCTCTCGGGCTGCTCTATATCGGCTACGGTCCAGGTCTGTGTCAGACGGAACGCATTCCATATCTTGTTGTTGAAGTTACGGCCCTGCTCGCAGATAGCCTCGTCGAACGGTATGTCGTTACCTGCAGGAGCAGAGAGCATAAGACCCATACGTACGCCGTCGGCGCCGTACTTCTCAATCAGGCCGATGGGATCGGGTGAGTTACCCAGTGACTTACTCATCTTGCGGCCCAGCTTGTCACGAACGATACCGGTAAAGTAAACGTTACGGAAAGGCATATCCTTACGGTACTCGTAACCTGACATGATCATACGTGCTACCCAGAAGAATATGATATCCGGACCGGTTACCAGATCGTTTGTGGGATAGTAGTAATTGATCTCCTTGTTGTCGGGGTTGTTGATGCCGTCAAACAGACTGATAGGCCAGAGCCATGAACTGAACCATGTATCCAGTACATCCTCATCCTGACGCAGGTCAGCTGCGGTCAGGCTGTTGTCACCGCTCTTGGCGCGTGCCAGTTCTACAGCCTTCTCGATTGTCTCGGCAACTACGAATCCGCCCTTGGGCATGAAGTAAGCGGGAATTCTGTGACCCCACCAGAGCTGACGGCTTATGCACCAGTCCTTGATATTCTCCAGCCAGTTGCGGTATGTGTTCTTGTACTTGGGCGGGTAGAACTTGAGCTCATCGTTCATTACAGGAGGCAGAGCCATATCGGCAAAGTGCTTCATCTTGAGGAACCACTGCATTGAGAGTTTGGGCTCAATTACGGTATCCGGGTTGCGCTCGCTGTAGCCAACCTTGTTGGTGTAGTCCTCCATCTTCTCCAGCAGGCCTGCGCCCTCCAAGTCAATGGCAATCTGCTTCTTTACGGCAAAGCGGTCCATACCTACGTACAGTCCGGCCTTCTCGCTCAGAGTGCCGTTGTCGTTGAATATGTCGATGGTCTCCAGGTTGTATTTCTCACCCAGCATATAGTCATTGACATCGTGAGCAGGGGTAACCTTCAAGCATCCAGTACCGAACTCAATGTCAACATAATCATCCTCGATTACAGGTATTACACGGTTTACCAGAGGAACGATAACCTTGTGACCCTTCAGCCAGCCGTTCTTGGGATCGGCCGGGTTGATGCACATTGCAGTATCACCCATGATGGTCTCGGGACGAGTGGTGGCAACCACTGCGTAGTAACCCTTGGCATCCTTGTGAACAATCTCACCCTCGGCACCGGTAGGCTTTACAGGATTCTCGGCAGCATCGGCAACGTAGTACTTCAGATAGTACAGCTTGCTGTGCTCCTCCTTGTAAACAACCTCCTCGTCACTAAGAGCAGTCTGAGCCTTGGGGTCCCAGTTCACCATACGTACGCCGCGGTATATCAGCCCCTTGTTGTACAGGTCAACGAACACCTTGATCACGCTCTCTGAGCGCAGGTCATCCATTGTGAATGCGGTACGGTCCCAGTCACAGCTGCAACCCAGACGGCGCAACTGCTTCAGGATAATGCCTCCGTGCTCCTCTTTCCACTCCCATGCGTGCTTAAGGAACTCCTCACGGGTCAGATCGGTCTTCTTGATACCCTGTGCGGCAAGCTTACCTACAACCTTGGCCTCGGTAGCGATTGATGCGTGGTCGGTTCCAGGTACCCAAAGAGCGTTCTTGCCCATCATGCGGGCACGGCGCACCAGAATATCCTGAATGGTGTTGTTAAGCATATGTCCCATATGCAGCACACCGGTCACGTTTGGTGGCGGAATGACTATTGTATAAGGCTCACGGCCATCGGGCTCTGAGTGAAAAAACTTACCATCCTCCCAGTACTTGTACCACTTTCCCTCAACATCAGCGGGGTTGTATTTGCTTGCTAATTCCATAAAGAAATATTACCTGTGTCTAAAATTGCCTGCAAAGGTACTGATTTAATGTGTAATTTTGCGCTAAAATATAATAATATGCATACACGCGAGGAACAGATGCAGGCTTTCGGCCGCCTGCTTGACATAATGGATGAACTCAGGGAGAAGTGTCCCTGGGACAGTGTACAGACTAATGACTCACTCCGCCAGAATACCATTGAGGAGGTTTACGAGCTCTGCGATGCCATAATGAAAGACAGCAAGGCCGATATCTGCAAGGAGTTGGGTGATGTTTTGCTGCATGTAGTGTTCTACGCAAAGATTGGCAGCGAGACGGGCGATTACGATATCAAGGACGTTTGTGACAAGCTTTGCGACAAGCTTATATACCGTCATCCGCACATTTACGGCACCACAAATGTGAACGGCGAGGAGCAGGTTCTGCAGAACTGGGAACAGCTCAAGCTCAAGGAGAAGGGCGGCAACAAACGCGTGCTTGCCGGTGTGCCCGATGCCCTACCCTCAACCATCAAGGCATTCCGCATCCAGGAGAAAGCCGCTCATGTAGGTTTTGACTGGGATACACCCGATGGCGCCCTGGACAAGGTAAAGGAAGAGTATGCTGAGCTCAAGCAGGAGATTGCCGCTGCCGATAAGGAAAAAGCCGAGAGCGAACTCGGTGATCTGCTGTTCTCAATCATCAACGTAGCACGCCTCTATAAAATACATCCCGATGATGCCCTGGAGCGCACCAACAAGAAATTCATACGCCGCTTCAACTATGTTGAGGAAGCTGCAATCAACCAGGGCCGCCAACTCAAGGATATGACTCTTGAAGAGATGGATGCCTTATGGAATGAGGCTAAATCTAAAGGCTTATAACAAAAGTTGTGACTGAGTTGGGGGCCAGAACGGCTTCCAACTTTTTCTCTTTTATCTTACCAAGGTCCGTTTCAGCCCAATGTTCACCGTCGGCAAACTGTCCGGCGGTTCTTATTTGGCGCACTTTGCCTTTTACCTTGAAGTCCGACAGATCAAAGGTCATGGGCTTCTCCTCTGCAGTGGTGTTGGTGCAGACTATGGTGAGTTGCTTTTTGCTGACGGCAGCCAGAGCTTTGATGCCGGACCGACGGTCGGTAGGACAGTTGATTAAGGTCGCTCCGGGACGGATGTAGCGGCTGAACTGACCGAATGCGTAGTATTTTTGGGTTAGCAGAATTTCATTTGTGTCGTGGTTGGCGCAGGCGGTTCCCCAGTAGCCTCCACGGGTGCGTAGCGGGCCTCCGTCACGACGGCCTTGGTAGCCTTCCTTGCTGATGTGGGTGTCTATTACCTGCCAGAGTACCCAGGCCGATGGCTCTAATGCCTCAATATCGGTTATTATCTTTTCGGCAAGCCAGAGTCCGGCAGCCATTTCTCCGGCGTTCTGGCCGGCGGTTCCGTTGCCGTCTACCTCACTCATCCAGAGGTTTATCTTCTCGTCCTTGGCCAGCTGCCCCATCTCGCGGATGCTGTTGGTGCCGTAGGTGTGGACGCTTATGCGGTTTATGGCGGCGCGGGCATCAGGAGTCAAAGTCTTGATCTCCTCAATCTGTTTACCGGGATTGGTCTCGTCACTGGTTGTCAGGACTATGTCGTTAAGACCGTAGCGTCCAAGTGCCTCCTTAGTCAGTACCAGCAGTTTGGACTGAGCCTCACCGGCATCGATATGGCAGCCCTCCTGCTTGTAGTTCATAGCGGGCCAGTAGTTGGTGTTGGGCTCGTTCATGGGCGATACGCTCTTTACCTTGAGCTTCATCTCCCGTGTCATGTAGTTGGCAACATGAGCCATATACTCGGCAAAGTCATCGTATTCATCCTCCTTGATGTTGTTCTCCTCGGCCTTGAAGTTTCCGGTTGAGCAACCGCTGTTGGTCATGAAGTAAGGGGGCGAGTTGCTGAATATCTCCAGATAGGCATCCTGGCCGGCGGCTTTCATCGCGGCTTTCACCACATTTAGCTGGCGGGCATCGGCCGTATAGTCATACTTGCGCTCTCCGTTTTCATCTATGTACATCCAGCCGGGAACGTCGCTGTCGGTTCGGGTTATGTGATGGTGAGTGGGATCATCGCCTCCACCTACGTTGTAGCGCATTATATTCAGCCCCAGACCCTTATCGGCATCAAAGAAAAGGTCGGCCGATTTTGACGTAAGCGTCTCGTTATAGCCTATACGGTTGGCCCACCAGCACAGGCTGGTGCCCCATCCTTCCCATCGGCCTCCGTTCGTCTGGATGGCGTTGTCCATTGACACTTTAATGACGGTCTCTTGGGCTCGGCAAACCATTGAGGCTGCCAGCAACAGTACAAAGGCGAATCTTCTCATAACAGTGCGAAGATAAAAAAAGGAGCGGACAACTCCGCTCCTTTTTATCTGATTAGTGTATATTTCAGAACATGAATGAGATACCGGCACGCATTGCGGGGAACCAGTCTGCATAACCTACCTCAGCATATACTGCCAGATTGTCTATGAAGAAGTAACGGCAACCTACAAAATCTTCCCAGAACATCATATTATGTCTGTCCTTTACATTCTTCTCACCATCCCAGTAAGTCCAGGTTCTGACACCGAAGCCGACCTGTGCAGTAGCATGAACCTCGAACTCGGGAGTGATATTGAGGCCATAGGTAGCACGAGGAGTAAGACCGAATGCTGAATCATAATTGTAAGGCTTGCAGAAATTGAACTCACCACCAACGGTGAAGTGACCCTTCCACCATTCGTCAACAAGGACATAATCAACTGAAACTGTTCCGCCAAAAGGAGAAACGCCAATACCGGCATTTGCAATAACGGTACCCTTTGACCACTGGGGCTCGAGTTCAGCTGATGCACTGTAAGAAACCATTGCCAGAGCGGCAACCATCAGAATCTTTCCAAATCTTTTCATAAATATTCAATTTAAATAGGTTGATTCAATCATTACCGCAAAAATAAGTAAAGTTCCGATTAAATGTGTTTCACTCGGCCAAAACTTCCATCTGGCAGTGTGCACAGTCAAATTTCAGCTTGAAACGGCGGCCGTCCTGCAACAGCAGGTACAACGGCTCATGCAACTTTACGTCCTGCCTGCGGTTTTTGGGGCAGAGACCCATGGAGTTCTTTATGCAGTGACGGCAGAACATTATCACAGCACTGTCCGGGGCGTTTTTCTCAAAAGCGTCATCAACACGCGCTACTCCGTGGTCCTGATAGAATGTACGGGCCTGGGCATTCATCACGTTGCCGAGATATGTCAGTTCCTTAACCGGATAATCCATTACATCCGATGCCTTTCCCTGCGCCGGCCGTATATACGAATCCATACGTACTTTCTCAAGTTCCGATGTCACCTGACGGCGCAGATCGGACAGCAGTGACGAGGGAATGAAACGCTCCCCTTCCAGTCTGACCTCAATGCCGCGTACCGCGAAACCGGTATTTCCAAGTTTTCCCAACTGCGTGCGGATATTGACCTCCTGCGGAGTACGGGCATCCTCCTTTTTCCACTGGGCCGATGCACATGCCCGGTTTCCGTCCTCATCGGTCATACAGACGCGATAGCCGTCGGGCATCTCCTCAAACAGCATATCGGCCGATATCTTTCTTACGGCCGATTCCCTGGCAAGCGTTTTCTCAAACTCCTGGTCAAAGTTGCGGTAAACGTCGGTTCCGGCTGCGATTGACGGCATCTCGCCGCTCTCCAGATACAGGAATATGCGGCCGTTCTCGACACGGTTCACGCGGAAGCCCTTAAGCTCTCCGTCATGACCTATGTAACAGAGTCCGTCACCGTTATGGAACGGTTTGTTTCCGGTTATGGTTATAAAGCCGCGGCTGGCTATACGCACCTGTCCCATCAGTTCACCTATGGACTTGGGAGTATCGGGCGACCATATACCGGCACTGCGTCCGTGCAGGAAATAGTCGGTGAATCCGCGATTGAAACTCTTGTTCACATCGGGACTGAACATATGTTCGCTGTGACCCGATGACGCACGGCGGTATTCCTGCCGGCGCTCAAGTATGCCGTTCACTGCATCACTGTATGCGGCTGTCACGTTCTTAACGTACGACGTCTCCTTGAGACGGCCCTCAATTTTGAACGAGCAGACTCCGGCATCCATCATCTCCTCAAGACTCTCCATTCGGTTCATATCACGCAGAGAAAGCAGATGTTTGCCCTTTGCAATGACATTGTCATCAGAGTCAACCAGGTCAAATTTCAGGCGGCAGAACTGGGCGCACTCACCGCGGTTGGCGCTGCGTCCAAAGCAGTACTGCGATGCATAGCACTGGCCGCTGTAACTCACGCACAAGGCGCCGTGCACAAAGCACTCCAGCTCCACATCGGGACAAGCCTCATGTATGGCGCGTATCTCATCAAGTGACAGTTCACGTGCAAGTACTACACGGGTAAAACCGCAATCGGCAAGGAAACGTACCTTCTCCACGCTGCGCACATCACACTGGGTGCTGGCATGCAGGGCAATCGGAGGCAGTTTCATACGCAAAACAGCCATATCCTGCACAAGCAGGGCATCGGCTCCGGCCTCATAAAGCTGCCAGATAAGTTTCTCGGCATCGGCCAGTTCAGAGTCCTTGAGTATGGTGTTTACGGTCACATAGACCTTGGCTCCGTAAAAATGGGCAAAACGTGTAAGCTCAGTAATATCCTGCACCGGGTTTCCTGCAGCCTGACGTGCGCCGAACCGTCCGGCACCTATGTACACGGCATCGGCGCCGTGCTTTATGGCCTCGATTCCGCACTCCAGGTTCTTGGCGGGCGACAGCAGCTCTATGGGTTTTGCCTCTTTCATAGGGTTACCAGATACGTACCCGTTTTTCGGGTGAAATATACATAGGATCGGACTCTGTTATTCCGAATGACTCATACCACTCGTCAATATGCGGCAAGGCTCCGTTCACACGCAGACGAGCAAGCGAATGCTCGTCACTCTTGGTCTGCTGCAGGATCATCTCGTCACGGCAGTTCTCGGCCCACGTGCAGGCGTAAGCTATGAAAAAGCGCTGCATCGGAGTAAAGCCCAATTTGACCTCATCATCGCTAACCTCCTTAAACGCCTCAAGTGCAACTGTCAGTCCTCCGTGGTCAGCGATATTCTCACCCAAGGTAAGTTTGCCGTTGGCCTTGATGCCGGGCAGCACCTCCATACCGCTGAACCAGTCCACCAGCACCTTCACGCGGCGGTTGAAACGGCGGGTGTCGGATGTGCTCCACCAGTTGCTCATATTGCCCTCCTTGTCAAACTGCCGGCCTTCGTCATCAAATCCGTGGGTCATCTCATGGCCCATGATAGTGCCTATTGCTCCGTAGTTGAAGGCGTCATCGGCCTCCATGCTGAAGAAGGGGTACTGCAGTATTCCGGCGGGGAAACAGATCTCGTTGATGGAGACGTCATAATAGGCGTTTATCTCCTGGGGATTCATATACCACTCGGTCTGGTCAACCGGTTTCTTGAACTTGCGCTCCACCATGTCATTCCAGAAGAAACGGCTTATAGAGGCAGAGTTCTCAAAGAGTGATTTCTTAAAGTCAATCTCCATCTTGGAGTAGTCACGCCACTTGTCGGGATAGCCAATCTTGAACTTGAAAGCATCCAGTTTCTCAAGCGCCAGACGGCGACTATCGTCACTCATCCACTCCTGCGCCTCAATGCGGCGTGCAAGCGCACGTTTAAGGCGCTGGAACATATCTATCATACGCTCCTTGGCGCCGGCCGAGAAATACTTCTCAACATACATGCGTCCCATGGCGTCACCCAGAGTTCCGTTTACGGCCGATGTAGCCCGTTTCCACATGGGTTTGGGTTCCTTTTGGCCGCTAAGGGTGCGTCCGTAGAATGCAAAGTCGACATCATCGAACTTCTTGCCCAGGCGGGTGCCGTTGGAGTCAAGCATCTGCCACTCCATAAGGATCTTCTGATCCTCAAGAGACTCCTCATTGAAGACACGGATAGCCTCCTGTATAGCCTCGGGCTGTCCTACATCAACCCAATCCACTCCGTCCAGACCCAGTTTGCTGAAGAAAGACTTCCAGTCCAGTCCGGGCAGTTGGGTATAAAGCTCGTCGATTGACCATTTGTGATAATTGGCAGCCGGGTCACGCAACTGAACATTATTGCGTGACGCACGTGCCAGGCGTTTCTCAATGCGCCAGATGGTCCGCATATTCCTGAATGCCTCCCAGCGGCTGTAACCGGCCAGCATCATCATACGCACCATATGTTTCTTGAACGCCTTGCGGATGTTTATGGTCTGCAGGTCACGGTCAGTATAGTATTCCTTGTCGCCAAGGGTAAGACCACCCTGACTCAAACCCACAATATTTGTCTTGCTATCCTTAAGGTCAGGTCCGATGCCCACGTCAAAGTAACCCGTCACGCCATAAGGATCAAGTTCCACCATAGCGTTCAGCAGTTCCTCGTGACTGCTGATGGCACGGATGCGTTCAATGTACGGTTTCATCGGCCCCATACCTTCATGGTCACGGCGATCGGTATCCATCACCAGATTATAAAGGTCAGCAATACGGGCGGCATCACTGCCCGCAGGATTGTCCTGTGCAGTGATGCCGTCTATAAGTTCCTTGAGCTGCTTACGGTTAAGTTCAGCAAGCTCATCGTATGTGCCGTAACAGGGAAAGTCATCAGGCAGAGGGTTGGCGTCAAGCCAGCCTCCGCAACTGAAGCGGTAAAAATCCTGGCCGGGGCTTACGCTCCGGTCCAGATAGTCCTCTCTTATCCCTGCCGCTTTATTCATTTACCAGATACGTGCTCTCTTCTCAGGAGCCAGATAGAGTGCATTGTCGGGAGTTACGCCGAATGCCTCGTACCAGGCGTCAATGTGAGGCAGTGTACCGTTTACACGCCAGCGACCCAGTGCATGGGGATCACTCTTGGTCTGGTTGCGGATCTGCTCGTCACGGATGTTGCCGGCCCAAACACCAGCGTAAGCCATGAAGAAGCGCTGCTCGGGAGTGAAACCGTTCACAGTCTTCAAAGGAGCATCCTTTGTGGCGTTCTTGAATGCCTGATAAGCAACCATCAGACCGCCGTGGTCAGCGATGTTCTCACCCAGAGTAAGTGCACCGTTGGCATTCAGGTCAGGCAGAACCTTGATACCGTCAAAATGGTCAACGATAACCTGAACGTGCTCCTTGAACTTGTCGGCATCACCCTCAGCCCACCAGTCAGCAAAGTTTCCCTCCTTGTCAAACTGACGACCCTGGTCATCGAATCCGTGAGTCATCTCATGACCGATAACAACACCAATGGCACCGTAGTTGAATGCATCATCGGCACTCATGTCAAAGAACGGATACTGAAGGATACCTGCGGGGAAGCAGATCTCATTGGTGGTAGGATTGTAGTAAGCGTTTACAGTCTGCGGGGTCATGAACCACTCGGTGTTGTCAACCGGCTTCTTGTACTTGCGCTCTACGTTGTCCTGCCAAAAGAAATGAGTCATTGCAATCTGGTTGTCCAGCAGGCTCTTGCTGGGATCTATTGTGAGCTTTGAATAATCCTTCCACTTGTCGGGATAACCAATCTTTACATAGAAGGCATCCAGTTTCTCATGAGCGCGGGCCTTGGTCTCATCGCTCATCCAATCCTGATCGTCAATACGCTGACCCAGGGCAATCTGCAGGTTCTTGACCAGAGTAACCATACGCTCCTTAGCCTCTGCGGGGAAGTACTTCTCAACATAGAGCTGGCCGATGGCCTCACCCAGTGCACCGCTTACTGTTGATGTGGCACGCTTCCACCAGGGCTGCTGCTCCTGACGTCCGCTCAGGATTCGGCCGTAGAAATCAAAGTTGGCATCATCCAGTTCCTTTGTCAGCATAGAGGCGGCATGATCAATGAGCTGCCACTCCATATATGCCTTGTGAGCCTCAACGGGAACCTGAGCCAGGATAGCCTCAACCTCATGGATAGGCTCGGGCTGACCTACGTCAACAAAGTCGCAGTCATAAAGACCCAGAGCATCAAAATATGCCTGCCAGTCAATACCCTTGAAATCCTTCTTGAGCTGCTCAAACGGCATCTTGTGATAGTTGGCAGCCGGATCACGCATCTGAACGTTGGTGTATGACTTCTCAGCGATGCGGGTCTCAATCAGCATGACATCCTCCATCTTCTTCTGAGCGGTCTTCTCATCGAAACCGCACAGTGTGAACATACGAACGATGTGCTTCTTGAAGGCCTCACGGATAGCAGTGGTAGCCTCATCCTTATCCAGGTAGTACTCTCTCTCACCGAGTGAAAGACCGCCCTGACCTATGCTTACAAGGTTAGACTTGCTGTCCATCATATCGGCGCCGATACCCAGACCGAAATAGTTGCCTACCAGACCGTTTACATCCAACTCAGTCATGAGGGGGAATATCTCCTTGCGGTCCTTTACAGCCTCGATCTTCTCAATCCAGGGCTTCAGGGGAGCCAGTCCCTCAGTCTCACGGCGTGCGGTGTCAAGCACCAGCTTATAGAGATCAGCAATCTTCTGTGCGTTTGTACCGGGCTCATTGTCAGCAGCCACGATCTCATCGATCAGACCCTTCAACTGCTCGCGGTTGTCTTCGGCCAACTGGTCAAAGCTACCGAAACGTGCATACTCGTCGGTAAGCGGATGGGCAGCATTCCAACCACCGTCTGCAAACTGGAAAAAATCATCACCGGGTACTGCGGTCTTGTCAAGATTCTCCATCTTGATACCGATACCCTGCTTGGAATTGTTACAAGCAATCATAGCCATTCCTGCAAATGCAATTGTGATTAACGTTACTTTTTTCATAACTCTTTAAATATGTAGTCTTTAAATACTCTCTCCTTCCATCATGGCCTCCTCCCAGCGTTCCTCGGCCTTGGCCAGGTCATCCTTGAGTTTGCCGTAAGCCTCAAACATGGCGGAGTTCTGCGCTCCGCCCGGGGTGGCCAGCCACTCCTCGATATCCTTTATCTCTTTCGTTATACGCTCCACCTCCTTCTCGCAGTCATCGATCTTTTTCTGGATCTTGCGCTTGCGGCGCTCCTGCTCCTTCTTGGCCTCGTAATCCTCCTTTCCGGCCGATGCACGATCCTGCGTAACCTGCACCGCGGGTGCTCCCTTCATACGGCCTATATCGGCCAGATTGTCCAGGTTCTTTTTCTGCAGGAAGTCATAAATACCTCCCAGATGCTCGCGTACATGGCCATCGGCAAACTCATATACCTTGCTTACCAGTCCGTCCAGGAACTCACGGTCGTGACTTACCACGATCACAGTGCCGTCAAAGGCCTGTATTGCCTCCTTGAGAACATCCTTCGATGCCATATCCAGATGGTTGGTAGGCTCATCAAGTATAAGCAGGTTATTGGGTGTAAGAAGCAGGCGTATCATAGCCAGACGGCTGCGCTCACCACCCGAAAGCACCTTCACTTTCTTCTGGCCGGCCTCACCGCCGAACATGAACGCACCCAGTATATCGTTGATGCGTGTGCGTATCGGCCCCGTAGCCACATTGTCAATGGTATCGTGAACCGTCACCTCGTCATCAAGCAACTGTGCCTGGTTCTGGGCATAGTAGCCTATCTGTATGTTATGGCCTATGGTAAGCGTTCCGTCAAACGGAATCTCACCCATGATGCACTTTACAAGCGTAGTCTTACCCTCACCGTTACGGCCCACAAAAGCCACCTTCTCACCGCGCTTGATGGTCAGGTCAACCCCACTGAATACGCAATGGTCACCGTAACTCTTGGCCACACCTTCGCAGATGACAGGATAATTACCGCTGCGGATGGCGGGCGGGAACTTAAGACGCATGGTCTTGTTGTCCACCTCGTCAATCTCAATGGGAACTATCTTCTCAAGTGCCTTGATACGGCTCTGAACCTGCACGGCCTTGGTGGGTTTGTAGCGGAAACGCTCTATGAACTCCTTGGCATCAGCTATCTCCTTCTGCTGATTCTCATAGGCACGCAACTGCTGCTCACGACGCTCCTGACGCAAAACCACGAACTCGTTGTACTTGACCTTATAGTCATAGATAACGCCGCACGATATCTCAATGGTACGGTTGGTTACATTGTTTATGAAGGCGCGGTCATGGCTCACCAGGATCACGGCGTTACAACGCTTGGCCAGAAACTCCTCGAGCCACTGGATACTCTCAATATCCAGATGGTTGGTAGGCTCGTCAAGCAGCAGCACGTCAGGGTGACGCAGCAGTATCTTGGCCAGCTCGATACGCATGCGCCAGCCGCCGCTGAACTCGCTTGTGGGACGGTCAAAATCATCACGGCGGAATCCCAGACCCAGCAGGGCCTGCTCCAGCTCAGCCTGATAATTGCCGCCTCCCATCATCTGGTAGCGTTCGCTCTCACGGGTAAACCGGTCAATAAGAGCGTGATACTCCTCACTCTCATAGTCCGTGCGCTCAACCATCTGGTTGTTCAGGCGCTCAACCTCGGCTTTGAGCTTGTGGATATCCTCGAATGCGGTCTCGGCCTCCTGTCTGACCGTGCGTGTATCGGCCAGTTTCATAACCTGCGGCAGATAACCTATGGTCATCTCCTTGGGTATGGAAACGGTTCCCGATGTGGGTTGCTGCAATCCGGCAATAATCTTAAGCATGGTCGATTTGCCCGCACCGTTCTTACCCACCAGGGCAATACGGTCCTTGTCACCTACAACGTAGCTGACATCATGGAACAGAGGACGGGCTCCGAACTCTACCTTAAGATTCTCGACCGAAAACACTTATGCGAACAACTTGGCGGGATAAACGCCCTCCTTTACAAGTTCTGCAATCTTATCGACCACACCCTGACGATCCTCGGCATATGTTACGCCGAACCACTTTGATGTGGTGTCAAGAACCTCAACAGTAGCGGTACCGTTATTGATAAGCTCATTTACCATGAGCGGAATGTAGTACTCTGACTTGGGTACGTTGATGTTGGCCTTGAGCCAGCCCTTGAAGAAATCCTCGGAGTACTTCATATAGTCAGGGGTGAATCCCCATACGTTCATTGATACGGGGGTGTTGTCCTCAATGCGTACCCAATCCTCACCGTCCTTGTAGCATACGCCGTTCTCACGACGCAGTATCTCGGTGCGCTCCACAACAGTGGTCAGATGACGCTGAGCGTTTACCTCACATACACCGCGTGAAACCTTACCGTTCTCACTAAGCGTATTGGCTACACGGAAGCCTACCATAGAATAAGCATTCTTGGAACCCTCGGGCAGATCGCTCAGGAACTTGCCCATAACTGCAAAACAGTCACGGCCGTAAAAGTCATCGGCGTTGATTACGCAGAAAGGCTCGTTGATAACGTCCTTAGCCATCAGAACAGCGTGGTTGGTACCCCACGGTTTGGTGCGGTCCTCGGGGCAGGTGAAGCCCTCGGGCAGGTCGTTGATACTCTGGAACACAACCTCGGTCTTTACATGGCCCTCATACTTCTTGAGCACAAGACGACGGAAATCATCCTCAAAATCCTTGCGGATAATGAACACAACCTTGCCGAATCCGGCGCGGATAGCGTCAAACACAGAGTAATCCATAATGGTTTCACCACTGGGGCCCAGAGCATCCAACTGCTTGAGTCCACCGTAACGGCTGCCCATTCCGGCTGCCAGAACAACGAGTGCAGGTTTCATAAATATCCTTTTTTGATTATTATTCCGTTTTAATGCGCAAAGGTAACACATTTCCAGCTATTATTTCGCTATATTCGCACTCAAGAAAAGATACGACACTATGAAAAGATATCTGATTGGAATTCCGCTCGTGATGGCATTGCTTTTTGCCACAAACTGCAAGAATGGAGGCAACGCAGCTCCCGCCGAGGAGATCGATGCCGATACCATAATCCTGGACGCCGACCAGTACGTGCGTTTTGAGACCACAAAAGGCAATTTCACGCTCAAACTGTACCGCGAGACCCCCCTGCACCGTCACAATATGGTCCGTCTGGCACGCAAAGGATTCTATGATGACCAGCTGTTCTTTGGAATCCAGAGGAACTACAAGATCCAGGCCGGCGACGTCAACTCCAAGAACGCCAAACCCGGACAGGAGATAGGAATAGACGTAAAGGACGATACAATCGCATCCGAGGTCAACCCCTGGAAATTCTACCACAAGCGCGGAGCCGTAGGACAGGCCAGCACCAAGCAGTTCAACTATTCCACCAGTCAGCAGTTCTACATCATAACCGGCAGCAAGGTAAAGACCAACACCCTGCCCGCCCAGGAAAAGATAATCAACAAGCGTTACCGCCAGGCTGTAAAGGACTCCATCACACAGCCTCACGCCAAGGATATCCTGACATGGCAGAAATACGGTGAGAAGAAGAAGATCAGCAAACTGAACCAGCAGCTGAACGACCAGGCCGATGCCATAATGAAGACCCGCAAGGAATTCACATACTCAAAAGAGCAGATCAAGGAATACGGAGAGATAGGCGGTGCGCCCAATCTTGACGGACTCTACACGGTCTTTGGCGAAGTGGTCGAAGGTATGGATGTGGTCGAAGCCATCTCATTACTTCACGCCACCGGAAAGAACGGACGTCCCAACCCCGACGTAAAGATAATCAGAGCTTACGTTCTTGAAGAGAATCCCTGAAACTCTGCCACAGCGCATCATCCGGCAGAGGAGCCTTGACATCTATCATCTCATGTGATACGGGATGCTCGAATGTCACGTGGTATGCGTGAAGTGAAATGCTGCCGTCGGGATTTGAGCGCTCGGCTCCATACTTGAGGTCACCCTTGATAGGACAACCCATCTTGGCCAACTGGCAGCGTATCTGATGATGACGTCCGGTCAGCAACTCAATCTCAAGCAGGTGATAATTGACTGAACTTGCCACCAGCCTGTAATTCAAGGCAGCCTTCTTACTGTTGGGTACCTCTTTGTCATAGGCATATGAGCGGTTCTGCTTTTCGTTGCGTACCAGCCAGTTCTCAAGCCTGCCCTCAGGCTCTTTGGGGCAGTTCTTAACAATTGCCAGATAACGTTTGTCGACACTGCCTACCCGGAACATCTCGTTCAGGCGTGACAGCGCCTTGCTGGTCTTGGCCAGCACCACCAGTCCGCTCACAGGGCGATCCAGACGGTGCGGCACACCAACAAATACATTTCCGGGCTTGGAGTATTTCTCCTTAAGGTATGCAGCGACAATGTCCGACAACGGAACGTCACCGGTCTTGTCGCCCTGAACTATCTCGCCAGCCCGTTTGGAGACAATGATAATATGATTATCCTCGTAAAGTACCTGCATTACATGCTCATTCCGCCGTCAACCTGCAGAACCTGACCGGTCACGTATGAACTGTCATCGGACACAAGGAACAGAGCGGCCTTGGCAATCTCCTCAACCTGAGCACCGCGCTGCAGGGGAATTGACTTGCACCACTCTGCCAGTTTCTCCTCAGGAATCTTGCCTGTGGTCATCTCGGTCAGCACAAAACCCGGAGCGATCACATTGGCACGGATGCCGCGTGAAGCAAACTCCTTGGCAACTGACTTGGTGAGACCTATCAGTCCGGCCTTTGAAGCCGAATAGTTGGTCTGGCCGGCATTTCCGTGCAGACCAACCACTGACGATACACACAGTATGTTACCGCTGCGCTGACGCATCATCTGGGGAGTGCAGGCCTTGATAAAGTTGAAGGCCGATTTCAGATTGGTATTGATAACCTCATCCCACTGCTGCTCGTTCATGCGCATCATCAGGCCGTCACGTGTGATACCTGCGTTGTTGACCAATATATCTATACTGCCGAATTCCTTGACAACCTCTTCAACCATCTTGGCGGCGCCCTCGTAACTTGCTACGTCTACGCGGTAACCCTTGGCCTTGATACCATTGGCACTCAACTCCTTCTCCATGGCCTCTGCCTTCTCCACACTGTTGATATACACGAATGCCAGGTTGGCGCCCTCAGCTGCAAACAACTGCGCCATAGCCAGACCGATTCCACGGGTTGCTCCTGTAATGAGCACCGTCTTTCCTGAAAGTTTTCCCATTTTACTGTTGATTGTTTTTTGATTCACTGTATCCGAGCGCACCGTATATCAGACGGCGTGCCTCAAAACGTATCTCTTCCCTGGTATTACCCTGCCAGAGTTTTCCTCTGATATAAGGGGCCTCGAAACCGCGCATGCAGTTATGGATGATCTCGGCCGTACGACGCACGCTTACCACGTCAAATGCGCCCGATGTCTTTCCCTCGGTAATGATATCCTGCAGCAGCTGTTTCTGCTTTACGTCAAATCCCTTACGGAAATGCTCAAGTCCCCAGCTGTTACGGAAGAATCCCGATCTCAGGGTACCGTTGCGGTCAACCGTATCCTTGACAAGCTTGAAATAGCCGAACACGAACTCAGCGATTTTCTGCTGAGGAGGAATATTCTGCCGGGCAATGGTCTCCAGCTGAACGAGCACCTTCTCAACCTCGCTGTTTATTACCGCCTGGAACACCTCGACCTTGCTCTCAAAGTAGGCGTACAGCGTACGACGGCTCAGGCCTGCCTCCTCGGCAATGTCAATCATCGTAGTCTCGTCATAACCCTTCTTTACAAACAGGTCCTTGGCGGCATTGATGAACTGAAGTCTTGTTTTTGGATTCTCCATACTTGCAATTAGGGTTACAAAAGTACAAAAAATGTGTATCAGACAAAGAATAACACTAAAAGATTTGCCTGGAATGCACAAAAGGAGTATCTTTGCACTCGCAAAACGAAATCGCGGAGTGGAGCAGAGGTAGCTCGTTAGGCTCATAACCTAAAGGTCGGGGGTTCGAATCCTTCCTCCGCAACAAAATCGGGGTCCCAATCGGGGCCCCGAATTTTTTTGTTGAGGAAGGATTATACCTTATTCTGCTGGATCTGCTGGAGGTGTCACTACCTTTTCGGTCTTATCGTGATACCATTTGGGATTTTCGTCGGTCCATTTGTAGATCCAGTTCTGGGAGTAGCAGAGCCAGAAGATCAAGCCAAGACCTATGAGCCAGTAGATTAGTTTCTTCCACCAGGGGGTCTTGTCGGCGAACGGATCGGGCTCAGCCTTGAGCGGGCTCTTTCCAACCTCGGTGAGTGTAGCACCGAATGTCATGTTAACCTTTACAGAGGCGTTGATTGCCCAACCGTTTGCATTGAGCAACGGTGAGAGGTTACGCTTGCGGATCTTGAGCCAAGCCAGAATCATGGACGGGGCTGAGATTACAAGCATGATGGCAACCACCAGAATGAGCCACTTCCACCAGGTCCAGTCAGAAACAGAATCCGACATCTTAGCCAGGGCTGATACAAAGCCTTGTACAGCCAAGCCGATGGCAGCAAAGATACCGGCGAATGCAGCGATATCAAACGGTTTCTTCTTCTCAGCCGCAGCAGCGCCGTCCTTTCCGGCATTGTCAACCTTTGCGGTCATATCGGCCATAACCTTGCTGTCCTTCTCGGCGGCACGCTTCTCAATCGTGGTCTCAATGTAGCGTCCGATCTTACGATAAGGAGCCCAGAAGGCCTGACGTATGCTGATAGGATTGTCAATAATCTTGAATACGGTGGCATCCCACTCCACTCCCTTGCGGTCATAGAAGAGGCCATGCTTGCCCTCACGCAGATCGGCCACGT
>Ga0310786_10003068_pt1 | contig 24648 bp, 14 predicted proteins | sample AusTroGonzalo_MG_FD_203881 | JGI IMG/M metagenome (GOLD analysis project Ga0310786, IMG submission 203881) | Bovine rumen microbial communities from tropical cattle in Woodstock, Queensland, Australia - Gonzalo_03 (v2) (version 2) | ecosystem: Host-associated > Mammals > Digestive system >...
TGACAGCCTTGAGGTTGTCGTAATAGCGATCAGCAGCCTGTCGGTCGCCCTCGCCCTGGTGCCAAATGAGGCATTTGATGTCGTATCTCTTTGGCAGGTTCGGCAGACAGTCGTCAATCTGACGCTCGAAGGCCTTCAGCAGGGAACGCCCCCCATGACTTGCCGATGTGGTGCTGTCGAGGAAGGCTTTGTCGGCACTCCAATAGAGACCGTGGGTGCTGGACTTACACGATGGATCAATGGCTGTACCACCCATCGTCTGCTTGATGACATAGAAAGGCTTCTGCCAAAGTTCTTCCAATTTCTTATAGACCACAGCATCAAAGCCCCAACTCTGCTCGATACCAGGTTTCGCCACACGAGGCGCATAAGGGGCGAACTGTCCCGTTGCCTTCTCAAAAACGCCACTGCCGTAGCTCCACTGACAATAATGATAGCATTTGTATTTATCGGGCAATTCTGCTAAAGGCACTCTTCCGTCGGCATTCGATTGCCCTGCAACAAGAATAACAGGAACACGCTTACGGGCTGCAACAAAAACACCAGACAACAGAAGGAGCATTATAAGTAGTAAACGCGACATGAAGACAGATACCCTCATATTTAACAAGTCTTGCTTTTATTCATTTACTAAGACATACCACATAACAATCCAGTCCTGATCATTGGCCAAAGCATCGGCATAATGAGCCACTTCGCCGTTGACACGACGAGGATTGACGAAAGCACAGGTGGCACGACCGTCTTCATAGAAGAGGGAAAGATTATTTCTTACAATGTCCTCAGCCCGTTGTTGGTAGGTGCTGTCGCCCGTACACTGGGCATAACGATGATAGGCTGCTGCGGTGACACAACTCCAGTAATGTGGGAAGACATCACCGAATGTCTGACGTTTGCCAAACCAATACCCGTCCCAATGGCGGATGGCAATCTCATGCATACGATAAGATGGCTGCTGACCACCTAAGGCTTCAAGGGCAGGCATCATCCTGCGGACACCGTTCAGATAACGTTTCTCGCCCGTAGCCTGATAGACCTCACAAAGGAACTGTACAGCAGGGGCGATGATGCTCTGCTCGTAGTTTACCTCGAAAGAAGGGAAGTTCAACCCGTTTTTCACAAAGATGTCGGCAGTTGTCCTGAAATCTGCCAGCAGCATGTCACGTTCAAAGGTCAGCCCAGTCTGCTGCAATGCTTTCAGACCTGTTGCAACAGGATAATCTATGCAATAGAAACCATAGCCGAACTGACGGTAGAGCGACTGCAGGGTAGCGTAGCCGTCAAGGGCATATTGTTTTTCGCCCGTCAGCAGAGCCATGCGGAAATAAAAGTCAGCCACCCATGCGTAGTTGTAGCCACGGTTCTTTCCGCCGCTTCGGGCGTTCGAATTAGTGCGGTAGTCAGGAGTCTGCAACTTCTCGCGTATATACTTGGCATACCGCTTCAAAGCCGACAGGTATTTCTCATTTCTAATTTCTAATTTATTAGTTAGGCCGTAGGCCGCCAGTGCGATACCCATACCGATGCGTTCGCGGCCCTCATCAAGGTCGCTACGCCCGCGGTCGTTGGTCAGGAGCGAGTCACCCGCGTTGTCGTAAATCATAAAGGCACCGTCGCGAGGGTCGGAAGGGTTGTTGTATTGTTGATGATCAAGGATGAAGCGCAGACGCTTCTCTATGAGCGTCTTTTCGCCAGTGATACCTAAGAGCAGGGCTTTAGTACCCATATATTCAACAGACACCTCGCCCGTCTGCGTGATTTTTTTGCTGACGGTCTTTTTGCTTTTGGCCGTGATGAAGTCAACACGGGCAGTTTCCTCCACGGCATACACATACTTGTCGCTCTTGACCACCATGCCGCCGCGGCGCAGCAGTTGGTCATTGAAGTCACGCCCATTGTGCGAGAAGAGCCGCCATGAAAGGCGATAGCTCTTGCCTGGCTTTAGCGTCATGTCGGGCGGACAGAGGGCAAAGACGCCACGGAAGTTCGACGAACCTTTCTTTGAACCGCGCTCCCAAACGTCATAGTCGGTAACGGAACCCTCGATGACCATCAGTCCTAAATGAGGGGCTTTGCCGCCCATGCGCAGTGCGTTGACCCATGCACCTTTTCCGTTGGCATTGACGTGGACATTGCAACGCGATGTCATACAGGTGTGGGCATCGGGATAGTTGTCATTGAAAGGGGCGTAGATGCCGATGTTCTTCAGTTGTACCGTCCGTTTGGAGGTGTTGGTGAAGGTATAGGTTTCTACAAGGTCGTCACCGTCCTGACGACGGCCTACCTGTACGTTAATGTCGCCGTCGGCATCAAAATAGGTTTTGCCCCATTGATACTTCTCCGTCACCCACGGATATTGTGTGCCGTCGGTCTTGAGCGTCCACGACATAGAATCGCCGTCAATCGAAATCTGTCCCTCGGTATAATTAACCCGTTGCGCTACGACAGTGATGTTATATAGTGCAAGGAACAATAGAAAGGAAATTTGCTTCATCATCATGACTATTTTATGTGCTGCAAGAGAAACTGTTCGGCCACGGGCAGAAACAGGTTGTGGCCCTTGGCATTGAGATGCGCGGTGTCGGTACCTTTGCCGCCCTGGAAGTACTTTTTGCGGAAGTCGAAGCTGTCGGCTTCGATATTGCTATCGCGTGAAGCGTCGAACACGGGGACATCATACTTGGCACACACCTCCTTGATGGCTTCGATGGTACGCTGGCGTGTACTGCCTGTAAAGTTCTCACAGCGCCAGGGAGTAATGAAGAAGATCTGTCCGTTAGGATACTTCTTACGCATGCCGCTGAGCATCACAGATAGTCGCTCCTTGAACAGGTCAACACCGATGCTATCCAGACGTCCCTGGCTGGCATCATTATGTCCGGCAATAATAACGATATAATCCAGCGAGTCGTTCATGTCCTGGTAGCGTTTGTACATGCCCGTTCCCCATTGTTTCAGATCGAGGGCTATGCAGTTGCCGTTCTTACCGTAGTTGTAATACTGCATGCCATATTTTTGAGCAAACTTATAGTGCCACGTATATTCAATGGGGTCACGGTGGTTGCGCACGTAGCTGTCGCCGATGATACCAATCTTCTTGCCATGCAAAGAGGAACGGTCGAGATGGGTCTGGATGAAGCGTAATGACTCAGCCTGACTAGATGGGAAACGCCAGTGACCGCTGGACGGCGTGATGTCGCACTGCTTCTCACACGCCATTGCGTTCCATGCTGCCCATACGGAAGTCGGGGAACAGGTGTCGTCGTTGTAGCCCCACGACATAAAGGTAGGCACTTTGAGACGGCTGGCGAAGTTGACAACGTCGAAATACTGCAAGGTAGACTCTGCAGTGAGTGTATCGATGTCAATGCGCCCGTCCTTATAGAACCCGGAGAAGAACTTCGGCCACCCACCGGCACGCTGGTGACGGAATCCCAATAGGTCACAGAGGGCAGGGTAGAAGGGTACGCAGAGGGTAGCCTTCTCATTGAGGGCTGCCGTTACAATGGTCAGTGCACCACCTTGTGAACCGCCTGTCACGATGGCATTGCGACCATCCCACTCTGGCAGCGAGCATAGGAAGTCGAGGGCGCGGACACAGCCGACGTAGACATCCTTATAATAATAAGTGTCTTTCGACTGCATGCCACGGCGCATATATCCGTCGCATTTCTTTTGACGCATGACATTATATGCATCGTCAGGAATGCGTGGGTCGTTGTCGTGAATCTCTATTTTCAGATAGATCATACCCTCTTTAGGGAAGTAGTTATCGGGATTGACCTTGGTGCTGCCGGCACCGGGAGGGCACAGTACGACGGGATGCTTCTTGCCGTCGCGAGGTTGGGCGAGCATGCCATAGAGCCACTTGTCCTTACCGACACGCAGACGGACCAGACGGGTAAGGAACTTCTCGTTGGTGGCGTTGGGAACACTGTAATATTCAGGCTCGAAGTCAACCTTACGTGCCTCACTGACCGCCTTTGTCCAGAACTTGTCGAAGTCAGCGGGCTGGGGCGTGAGTGTGCGGATCTGTTCTGGAGCAAAACCTACCTTTACGAGGTCGCCATAGCGTTTGCCATCGACATAGAACTCATACTGGCAGGCCAGGAAGCCAGGCTCTTGCATGGTGCCCATGGGAATAACGACCTCTCCATGCTTGAAGCTGACAGACTCAAACTTCTCAGGCAGGAACATCTCCTTTCCGGTTTTGTATAGCAGTGCTACATCATGGAGGGGAACACCACCGATGCGAACTGTGACACGAAGTGAAGCCTGTTCACCGACTTTATAGTGGCTGTCGGCATGGTTTGGCATGGCGATGAGCTCGAGATATTGCTTGCGAGGATTGCCAGCCTCTTTGCTAAAGGTGGCTTGTGAGGGCGTGGCTTTGTTGATGACGGGCAGGATGGCCTTACCCCAGTATGCAGCCAATTGCTTGGCACCCTGCTCGTTGGGATGAAGCCAGTAGGACTTGCCTCTTGCATCTTTCTCTTCGAAGACGTCACTCTTATAATGGCTCTTGAAGTAACCGTAAGCCTCATGGTCACCAATATGTACCTGTCCAGCCTTGCAACGTGCCACGATCTTGGCAAAGCAGTCGTAATAGGTGTCAAGGAGTTTCAGACTCTTCTTAGAAGCAATGGAACCTCCCTTTGTCTGGTAGTCGGGGTAGTACCAGATTGGTTTGTTGAGCACCACATGGGCATCGGGCCACAGCGTGAGCAGTGAGTCGATGATGACGGTGAGGTTCCTGACGTAGGCTTCAGGCTCGGTATGGGCATTATGCTTGCGTTCCACGGCATCGTTGGTACCCAGTTTAATGCTGAACACCAACGGGAGTGAGGGATGAGCCTTTACCAGTTCGCGCGTTTTTGCTATCACATCCCCAAAATATGTCTTGTCACCTGCAGGAATAACATCCTTGGCGTTTGGCAGAAAGTGATAGGTGGTCTTGCCACTACGTCCGCAGTTACGGAAATAGACGGTATCGATACCTTCCTGTGCCGATAACCAATGGGCACACTGTGCGGGCGGTGCCGTCAGCTCACGCTGCTGGTGCAGGGCACCGTATGTAATGCTGTTGCCGATAAACACGATGTTCGCGCTTAGCTGCGCAAAGCTAAATGATAAATGACAAATGATAAATGATAAACTTAATAGCAGACGTTTCATATTATCAAATTTTTATCCATAGTTTAATGCGGAATCCGTCGTCATCCTTACGAATCTTAATGGTACTGGGATTACCATCGGCTCCTTGGGAGTTAACCGCAGGTATCTCAAGTAGGAACGAGAGGTCGCCCTTTGGCCATTCGGGTACGCTTTTGCCACGTCCCTCACGGTCACGCTGCTCCTCGGCAGTGAACACACGCAGGAAGAGACCATCGGTCTCGGTATAAATCGTCAGTGGCTGTTTGCCTTGCAGGGTGGCCCAGTAAAGGTTGGCGTGGTAGCCCTTGAACTCTGGATAAATCTGCGGATAGTAGTATTCGCCAGTGACGGTGTTGTTATAGTCTTTCTGCCAGATGCCATACTGCGGGCCTGGCAGGCGGTTCTTCCACACGCGGAACGGACCACGGCCCATCCAGTGCATGCCACTGACCGCTTCCTCAGGATAGCTGAACGTCAATCCGAGGTTATAACATTTCTCAGGCAGGAAGTCGCTATCCTTCATCTTGTTGTCAGTACGCCAATTGAGCATCAGCGTTTCCATACCCAGTAGTCCGTCGGGTGTGATACGCCAAATGATGCTATCGATAGCACCGTCGTACTTGGCAATGACACGCGCATGTCCCTTGTCAATCTTGATATCACGCAACTGGGCTTTGACACCAACTGGCAACGGACCATTGGAAAGCGGCATGATTTGGTCTCCCTTCTGCAACGACACCAGCAGACCGCTATGCTTACTGAGGCGAGCCGTTACGCCATTGGCGGAGAGCACGATGAGGGTGTCCTGTTCAGCTATAGAGTCTGACGCTGATACGTTGGGGAAGGTGGTGGCAAAGTATTCTGCGGGGCGTTTAATAGGGAAGGTCCAGGTGCAGACGGTGTCACCAGTTGCCGAATAAGCCTCCAGTTTCAGTATATCGCCCTGCTGGTAATTCTTGGGCAGCGCAAAGGTGGCATGGCCTGTCTCGCCAGGAGCAATGTCAGGCAACTTCACGTCACCTTCAGCCTGAATATTCTCCACTTTCCACTTCATCGTTACCTCGCTTAGCCGACTGAACTGATAGCTGTTCTCTACGGCAAAAGAGCCTCGGAAAGAACGGGGACTGGCCTCGAAGTCCTTGATTTGTATGGGCGACCACACTTGACGTACAGTATAGAAACTGCCTAAAGGTTGGCGCTCTGCACTGACGATGCCATCGGGGGCATTGGGACCATAGGTGTCCATCTTTCCGTTGTCGCGGCGATGGATGGTCTCGTCAACGTAGGCCCAGATAAAACCGCCGGCGAAAAGACGCGAACGACGGAACTTGGCCCACATTCCTTCAAGTCCGGCACCCTGTCCACGGTCATAGAGACTATGCAGGAACTCAGTCATCATAAAGACATGCTGGCCATGATCCAGACGATAAGCTTGGTCTTGCATCGTGGGATAGTGACGGCAGTCGAGCCCATCGAAGTCTGCCCAGGCATGTACGACATGCCGCTGCTGTGGGTCATAGAGGGCGAAGTCACCATCGAGATGGGTATTGAAACCACCTTCGTTGCCATTGCTCCAAAGGAAGATACAGGGATGGTTTACGTCGCGCTCCACCATCTCGCGTACCAGCTTATGTCCAACGGCATCAGAGTAGCTGTTTTGCCAGCCAGCCAGTTCATTCAGATAGAGCACGCCCAATGAGTCGCAAAGGTTCAGGAAATCGACATCTGGCGGATAATGGGAGCGAACGGCATTCATGTTCATCTGCTTGATGAGGCGTATGTCCTGCAGGTTGCGCTCATGACTCACCGAACGACCTGTCTCGGGGTCGAAGCAATGACGGTTAGTACCTTTTATCAATAGCTTGACGTCGTTCAGGTAGATGCCGTCATGTGGACGGAACTCGAGGGTGCGAAAACCGATGGTCTCCTTGGTCTCGTAGATATTTATACCGTTTGACAAGAGGCGCAACGTCATATCGTAGAGGTTGGGATGTTCTGTGTCCCAGGTCTTGATGGCCTGCCAGTTTGTTTCCACCGTCTGGTTTTCAACAGCCTTCAAAGAAATCAGCCGCCGGCCTGAGGCTAGTGCATCGCCTCGCCGTTGGATGGTCAGTTCCAGACGTTCATCACCCTTCAGGTTGTGGCAGCGCAAATCAAGTCTCATCGTACCATCTGCACGGGTATCGATAGCTACATGGTCTATTCGCGTCTGGGGCTTTGCTACCAAATAGACAGGACGATAGATGCCACCAAAAAGCCACCAGTCGGCACGTCGCTCAGCAGCATTTACTGATTTGTCGGCTGAGTGTTTGTTGACTTTTACCTCCAAGAGATTCTTCTTACCATACTGCAACAGTTTGGTAATGTCATAGCTGAAACGGTAAAAACCGCCCTGATGTACGTCACCAGCCAATTGACCGTTAACCTTTACTTCGGTATCAGTCATGACACCCTCAAAGACTATTGTCACCTGACGGTCCTTCCACTGGCGGGGCACTTGAAAGCGATGACGGTAGAGTCCATACTCTGTGGTAAGACGGTTGTCGTGACGATCAGCCCATTTTTTTTCACTCTCTCGATCATATATATAATAGCGACCGTAGGTAAGTCCACCGAAGCCCTGTTGTTCCCAACAAGAAGGTACATCAATCTTGCTCCATTTCTGGGCACGCATACCGTCGGAACACCAGAAGTCCCACTTTACTGCATCCTCAGGTCCATGACCTGACAGGTAGACCACCTCGCTTTGCTGCGCAAAGCAGGAAAGTGAAAAAGTGAGAAGGTGAGAGAGTGAGAGTGTGAGAAGCAGTCGTTTCATAACTCTTAATTCTTAACTGGAATAACGTAGAACTTACGGTCTTTCTTGAAGTCAATCATCCACTGGTCAGCGATGATGTGGTCATCGAGGGCCTTGATTTTGAGTGTATGTTGGCCTTTGGACAATTTGACGGGGATTGTTTTCAGCGCCTGACCACGTAGCACACTCACTTTCCAAAACTCAGAGCGGTATTTTTCCTTGAGTGAGATGACGACGGGCGGCTGATTATCGAGTGTTATCTGATAGCGCAGGTCGCCCTTATCGTTAGGCTGCGTAGGAATCATGGCCGTATAGAGAATAGCCTCCCCCTGCCCCTCCGAAGGGAGGGGAGAATCGAATTCGTAAACGAGTTCACAACCTTTGGGAATAGATACAGCATTCATTGAGTGGCCGAGCATCTGGATGGGGCACACTTTGCCAGTAGATGACTTGTAGGTGCTGGCGTTACGGGCTATGGCATCAGTCGGTTGATAATCCTTTCGCTCATATTTCGCCGGAGTAGCGTTGTTGTTGCCCAAATAGGGAAGGATGGGTGGGTTGAACACTGGGAGGTCACGCGGCATCATATTCATGATTCCCTTCCACTTGCCACTGGCTAATTCGTTATTATAGTAGTCGGTGAGCTGCTGTATTTCCCGATAAGCTGCCATCGAACGGGCTGAGGCCTGAAGCATATATGCCTCACGCCCCTCCATAGCCTTGTCGGTCTGTCCCAGATACTTCGAACGGGCCTTCTGTGCTTCCAACATCTTCACCGCCATCGCGTTGGCTGCCAGAACTGGATATTTTACGTGGGCAAAGTAGGCATTCTGAAGTTTAGGACTAATAGTTTTTTCCACTTTTTGGATGGTCTCGCATATAGCTGCGTAATCAGCCAGGTAACGCTCCAGTTCGTTGCCAAAGGCTTGTTGTGAAAATTCGGTGTCAATAACCTGTGAACGACCGCGAGGATGCAGCTTTTTGTCAAGTTCAACTTGTGTCCAGCCCATAAACTCCGGTTTACGGATGCCACAGAGACGGTAGAATTCTTTCATGGCTGGGAAGAGTTTTTTGCCTGCCTCGTTACCGAACTGCGTGCAGAGCCAGTTCTCTAAATGTCGCTCCAGTGTCGACGGAGTTATCCCGTCAATATTCCATGCCATATCCAAAAATAACTCCAAATCGTAGGCAGCTACCTTGGGGTCGTGGACATTGACAATCCACAACTTACGACAATTATGGTCGTAGGCTGCCTTCATCTCCGAATAGACCAAACCCGGCTGCGTTGTGGTGAGCCACATATAGTCGTGCGGACGGCCCCAGTAGCTCAAGTGGTAATACACACCACCGCCACCACTGCGCTTCTGCTGTTCAGCATCTGAAAGACGGGTCATATAGCCGTAGTTGTCGTCGCACCACATCAAGGTCACATCATCGGGCACCTTGAGGCCGCTCTCCATAATCTCTAACACCTCTTTATAAGGTATGAAGACCTGAGGTACTTTTTCTACGTTCTTGTCATAGTATTTTCGGATGAGTTCACGCTGGTCGTCGATGACCTGCTGCAGACCTTCTAACTTTTCTTTCTTGGTCTTTACGCCCTCCATCGACCCATCATGGATGCCACGCATACCGATGGTAAAGAATTCTTCGCTGCCTTTTACTTCCTTCAATCTTTCTATCCAGTACTGCTGTACCTGTTCGCGATTGGTGATGTAATTATAGGCACCGCGCTTGGCGTGATCCCACTCAGCCACGTTATTTCTGAGTAGGGGCTCGCAATGAGAGGTTCCAATGAGAATACCGCACGAATCGGCCATCTCCTTGTTGCCCTTAATGGTGAAGAAACCAGGCGTACCGGTATGCATACCAGGCCAGATGGCGTTGGCTCTCAGACGCAGCAACAACTGAAAAACGGCTTTGTATGTCTTGGGCCCCATAGCACCGAACTGGTCGGTCTTCTCATAGTGCTTCCATGCCCAGTTGCGAAGGCTCCAGTCCTCGTCATTGATGAAAATACCACGATAGGCTACACTGGGTGCCTGCTTGATAGATGAAGAACCGTCAAAAACGAGACGGGCACGTTTTTCGGGCACCACGTCGCCCCACCATATCCATGGTGAGACACCTGCCATGCGAGAGAGTTCCAGCAGACCGTAAGCCATGCCTCTGCCGTTATATCCCTCCACAATAATCTGGTTGCCTTTGGCATAGATGCGGAAACCGTCGGCAGGACCTTTGCCGGCCACCACCTTAATCGTCCCCTTCTGCGAGGCTACGGGTATCATACCCGTTACCTGCCGCATGTCGTCTTTCCACATGTCGAGGGCAATCTTTACCACAGGTTCCGTCTTTTTAGGCACACTATAAGTTATAGGATGCTGACCATCGAACCACACGATATCAGCAGCAACTGCATGCTTGCATACAGCCAAAAGGAATAGTAAAATGATCTGTTTTAGTTTCATTATTTATTTTTTGATAGTTTGTTCTATACCAGGCTCCGTGGGAGCATCAATTTGATTCAAGGTAACGTCACGCACATCGTCGAGTATGATAGCAGGACGGTAGTCGGGACGTTCATAACGGAAGGTCACATCATTGACATGCAGGCCCTCCACATGACGGGCATAGAGACCATAAGCAGGTGTCCATCCGGCAAACTTCGGTTCAGGATAGTTGGTGCCTTGTTCACGATAGTCCTTGTCGACTAAGTCGCGTGCACCACCGCCCTTGAAGTACAGGCGTATGTTCGACAACCACACATTTCGAATGGGTTCGTTCTTCATACCCGTTACAATGATACTACAGAGTGAGTCGCAATCATCGGCAATGATGTTCGATATCTGGATATCGCGGGCACTGGAGGGCTGTGTCACCTCCTTTGGTCCACGATTGCGGCAGCCGGTAGTGATATAGATAGGATAATGATGGACATGGCTCATCGTAATATTCGATACGACGATATTTTCCATCTTTCCTTGATCGACCTCCTCGAAAGCCAAACCACTGGAGTACATGAATGTGCAATTGGTGAGCGAAATATTACGATAGCCACCATTCGATTCGGTGCCTAACTTAAAACGACCGCATACCCAATTGACAGGTTCAGGTACATAGGTGCCGTCAATCAGTGTACCGCATTTGAAACCTGTGATGTTACAGTTGGAGATGGCGATATGCTCACAGGATACGGCTTTCTTCAGCGCATAGGACGACTTCAGCACCAAAGCATCGTCACGAGGGGTGTTGATTTTGCAGTTGGTGATGGTCATATACTTACAGCAATCAATGTCAAAACCGTCGCGGTTGGTGTCGATGGTTACATTGTCGATGGTCGACAGGTCGCAGCCAGTCATAATGATACCGAAATGACCGCCACGATAGATCGTGATATCGCGGATAGTAACCTGACGGCAAAGCTTAAGGGCAATGGCTTTATCGCCAGTGCCAATGGAACCACCTTGTAGTTTACCACCGCTCTCAGTATCTTTCTTCGTCAGACCCTTGCCGTCAATCATGCCATGACCGGTAATCGATACATTTGTCTGGTTCTCGGCCCAAATCAGCGAGTTGTGAAAGTAGGTATGACCGCCATCCTGATACTCTGGGAAACCGCCAAACGACTCACTTGGATCGTATGCCTTCATCGAGGCTGGAGCAGCCAAGATGGTACAGCCTGCCGAAAGGTGAAGGTTGATATTCGACTTCAACCGAATACTGCCACTGAGGTAGGTACCTGCTGGTAGCAGCACCTGTCCTCCACCATCACGTGCTGCAGCCTCGATAGCAGCGTTGATGGCCGGTGAGTCAAGCGTCTTCCCGTCGCCCTTAGCACCATAGTCGCGGATATTAAAAACCCCTGTGGCCATAGCGGCGCCACAGCACAGGGTAAAAAACATTGTCGTGAGTAGCTTTTTCATTGTTTTGCTAAATAGTTTTTAAGTCGTTTGTTCTCGCAAGTTTTCGACTGCAAAGGTATTAATAATAAATTAAAAACAAGGAAACGGGAGATACATTTATTTAGACATGTGATGCCGAATGACGAGATTTTACGTCCAAAATAGGACTTTTCATCCAAAAAAGAAGAAAAAAACTTGGTTGTTACGGTTTTTTATACTAAATTTGCACCAGAGATGAGGAGACTACTACTAATTATTTTACTTGCATTAGTGGTCATTATGATGACGGCACAGATGCTTCGCTTTCACCAGCTGACGGTGAAAGATGGACTTCCTCATAATAGTATCATTACCTTGGCTCAGGATGCAAATGGCGATGTATGGGTGGCGACACATAGTGGGCTGCTCTGCTATGACGGAAGAAAGTTCTGGTTCCTTCCCTCCAATGAACTGCCTGACAAACGTGTTGACCGTATCAATCGTGCAGATGACGGAACGATGTGGGTACAATGCTTTGAACGCCACAAACAGGTGAGCCGCTATGATTCTGTGACCCGCCATTTTGTGACGTACGACGTTGATGAACTTCCAGACTCTATACGACAACAGGCAGTACGGCCCTTGAACCGCACCTTTGCAGATTTACGTTCATCGCGAGTGTGGGCCATTGAGAAACGACAGCTATGCCAGACAGATACCCTACGTCCTGATTCGCGGTTCGCATACACAGGACAAATAGCCATAGACGCCGGACTGAAGGATGAGATATTTTATACATTATTACTCGACCGTCAAGGCATACTTTGGGTAGGCTCAGCCAATAATGGTCTGTTCTTTGCTGACACACGGCAAATTCATTATCGACGATTAGTCTGCCAACCATCTCCCATGGTACGTGTCACCCATTCGGACAGTCAAGGAACACTCTGGATAGGTATCGGTGACCAGCAACTGCTGACCCTTCCAAAGGGCTCTGATGTAACGACACGCGTCGACTATCCTATGACCGACTCTATAGAAGGTCGTCGGCTGCGTGCCATCGTAGAAGATAAAAAGGGACGTCTTTGGTTGGGAACCCACGATGGACTGTACGTCAAAGAACCTTCAGCGACGAATTTCCATCGTATAGAGATTATTGCCAAAAAGACGATTCCCGTCTATAGTGTTTGTCTGGATAATAACGACAATTTATGGATAGGCTGTGACCGTGGCCTGTTCCAATTGAAAACGGATGAACAGCCATTCAAAGTTGAAATAGTTGATAGTACCATTATCAGTGTAGGTCATATCATGGCTGATAAGAACAAAGTTTGGATTGCTACGAATAAAGGGTTATACTGCAGAGTCAACAACAAGACGACACAATGGTATCAGGATGTTGCACATGCTATTGTAGCCGATGCCAGAGGACAAATATGGGTCGGAACAGATAATGGCCTGATACGGATAACAGAGCATGGGGTACAACCTGTGAGTACAGCTGCCGACGGACATATTGTGAAAAACCTGCTTTGCTGGCGTGATTTCCTATGGTGTAGCCACGAACAGGGCTTGTGTTGTGTGAACATTTATACCGGACAGTCAACGATACTGCATACAGAGCATAATGAGTATCTTGACGGATCAGCCTGTCTCAATCCAAGAACCGGCACCCTATACTTTGGTGGTACGTTAGGTATCGACTGTCTGCAAGCCGATAGCTTAGATGAGAAGTTGCGCAGTGATGTTGCCCAACTTTGGTTGGAGGAGGTAGAACAAGTAGTGAGCCCCCAACCAGAAGACTCGTCTCCAACGACATGGTACTACTGGGTCTTGGCAGCACTGATAGCAGTTGGTGGCGCTGCAATAGCTTATTATCGTTTAAAGAAGCCAAAGACTCCCAGCGGAGAAATAGAAGAGACACCCTCAGAGCCTAAGCCCGACTCCATGTTCATTCAAAAAGCAAGAGCTATTACTGAGGCTCACATGGGCGATGCCGACTTCACGGCAGAGCAGATGGCACAGGAACTGGCTATGAGTCGCTCAAAGCTTTTCCTGTTAATGAAGAAGGAGACAGGAAAAGCCGTCATGGAGTTCGTGAGAGATATCCGTTTGGATTATGCTGCCCAACAACTGGCTGCTGGAGTCCCTGTAGCCGACATTACCATGGCATGCGGCTTCAGCGACCCCAGCAGTTTCCGTCGTTCGTTTGTCAGGAAGTTTGGTGTCAATCCTTCGCAATATCGCGAAAAGATGAGGCAGGTTTAGCTTACTTCACCAAACGTTTGCCATCAACGGTATAAAGCTGTCCACCACGCTCTATGACGAGACGGCCCTGATGCAGGTATTTGATAGGCTGGGGGACTATTCGGCTATCAATGGTGACATCATCGATACCTGTAACCAATTCACCAGCCTCCAACTTGATGCAGTCGTACATGACACCGTCCTTGCTGCCACCACCGGAATAAGTAAAGGTGACCGTATTTTCACCAGTTTGTAGTCCCGTATTGGGGAAGTCGGTGGTATAAACATAGTGGCGACCACTATTGATGGCACTGCGATAAACGCTGGCATCGTTGAAACCAGGTTTCCAAGTGGCGCGTTGGGTGCCGTTGACCTTGACGGTAATGGTAGAGCCAGAACCCGAACAGCCTGCCAAAGAGGCGGTCAGATACACACGGCCAGTAGGACGCTGGTCAAGATTGAACTTGACGGTCCATGTGCCACCCTTCTGTGTCTGGGCATAATACCAGTCGGTAGCCTCGTTGCTTTCTCCAATCGTGTAGGTGAGGTTGGCGGGCACCTGTTCCCAGAGACCGTACTGGCGCATGGCGTCACTGAAACGGAACTCGCTGCTGCGACGGTCGTTCTGACCAATCATCCATAGCATCTGGGTGTATTTCTTCGGCGTCCAGTCAATAGTCCCTAAGTTGTTGTCGCCAGCATTGACGGTGATGTCGTCCTGTTCCAACATATCAGTCACCTCGCCAGCCTTGGCATAGGCAAAGAGGTTATACGTGTCCGGACGTACATTTTTCAGTTCAAAGTCACCGTTGGCATCGGTCAAAGTCCAGAACTGATATCCATGCATCATGGCGATGGGGTCTTTGCCTTTTTCCTGTGCCAGCACAATGCGCACACTATCGTTGCGCTGACCTGTGGTCACGTTAAGATGACCACGAACGGTACCACGCTCACGAGGGTAGAGGTCGTTTTCGAACCACTGATAAGGCCACTCTGCCACTTCTTTAGCCCACTGGTTACGGGCACTCTGAACGGGATTCTTGCTGTAGGTGGTACAAATGAGGAACGGACCGTAGAGTTTCTTCTCGCCTTCGTTGAGTATCATGGCCTGACCGCCAAAATGTTCACCCTGTAACATCTGGATGGTAATGGGCGACTTACTGGTAGCATGAACTGTCAGTTCCTGACGGTCGCAACCGCCGTTGATCCATTCGTAAGAGACAGGAATGTTGTACAGACCATAATAGGTATTGTCGCGCAAGCCATGCAGGGTGTCGCGTTCAATGTAGTTGGCCCAGTTGTATTTGGTATAGATGCTGCCGTCGGCCAAACGGTAGGTGGCATCCTGAATGGTATTTTCTTCCTTTTCGGCTGTAGCCATTTCACTGTTAGACGGTATACGGCCATTCATGCGCCAGTCGACATAGCCGTTAAGCATGCCGTCGGCGAGACGAGAACAGACGCGAGCCTCCTTGACGGGCTCGTTGGCAGAAGTGGCGGTGCCCGTAGCGATGACGTATGAGTAAATGCCAGGGACGCCCTTACGCATGATGAAGCCCTGCTCGAAGATGGTGTTGCCTGATGTAGCACTGTAAAGTACTTCACAATGCTCAGCAGAATTCTTGATGACTGTGACTTTCGAAGGACTTAGACCTTTGTTGCCTTCGGAAGTGGTATAGTCGAAATAGATGCCGTTGCTGGCCAGAAACTCCGTGCCTTTACGCTGCAGAGAACTGACACGGCCATTACTGTTGATCGTGATGCTCCAGGTGCCGTCAGACATTTTGGTGGTCATCCCGCTGACGGACATCGTGACATCGCCATCGGCAGCCTTGATATTCAATGATATTAAGAAAATAGATAATAGTATAAGTAGTTTGTTGTTCATAAGCTTTAAAAAAGAACACGAATTTCACGAATTACACGAATTGCTCTGCAGGTATAATCACACTATGCGGCAATAATTCGTATAATTCGTGAAATTCGTAGTTTTAAATATCTGTTTACTTCACCTGTACACCCAGTGCATTGAAGGTGCCAGTAGCAGTCTTAATCAGCAGCTGACCATTCTTCATGACCTTCATGGCCGCATTCTGAGCGTTGGCCTTCACCTCAGCGATACCATCGGGATCCTCAGGAGCATCGGTAGAAGCGTAGATCATGATGACGTCAATACCCTGATTGTCGCCGCCACCAGCCTTCAGTGTGATGTCGGTAGCCTCAGTGATGGTCAGCAAATCAGATTCTTGCTCATCGAAATTGGTTGCTGTAGCAGAGAGGTAAATCTCGTTCTCCTCGCCAGCACCCTTAGTTAATGTACATACATAACTGGCTTCCTTGTTGGCGTCGAAGAGGACGGCACGAATCTTATAGGTACCAGGCTGTAGTGTCACGAGTTTCAGGTCCTCATTTACGTAGCCAGCCTTAGCCATAGAAGAGCGAACGGCAGCATTACCGCTGGTGCACTCAACAGCACCGGTCAGGTCCTCACCTTCTGAGAGGAATACTACGCCCTCGTAAGCGGTCTTTTTATAGTTAACTACGAAAGTTGTATCGCCCTCGCCATTCTTCAAATCGAAGGTCTCGAGGAACTCACTACCCTTGGTTCCATGAGTATAAGCTACATTATTAGCATCGAGCAACCAGTATGGATAGTTAACCTTCACAGAAGAACCAGTTGTGCCTTCTGTCTTGCCAACGAGTTCCTTAAGAATAGTTGTATTATCATCTTCTGTATAAGCTGCCACGATAGTGTAGTTACGGGGCAGTTTTTCCTGTGCTTCAGCAATATCAACAGTCTTCAAGTGGCAATTACTAAATTTAAACGTAACATCTCCTGCAACCTGAACTTCGAATTTGTAATTTGCAAAATTACTATTACCTGCTAACTGTACCGAGTCCTGTACGCCAGTCTCAGAAATAAAACCTTCAGGAGCAATAGCAGCACCGTTCATAGCCTGAATAAGTGTATACTTACTTCCTGCTTTATAAGAGGTCGCACGAGTGGCGTTAAATGTTATAACATCTCCTTCGTGACAATCAGGAATAACCATGTATTGGTTATTTCCATTAAAGCACACTCTATCCTTGTAAGAACCACCGAGATCACCTACATAAAAGACCTTTGAACCAAACTTAAACAGCAAGTCTTCCGTCATAGGTAATGGTGTTCCATCTGGTAGTAAAATCTCTTCATAATCACGAGCAGGAACATACCAACGATTTTTGCCAACTTCAATATACTTTGTTACATCCTCTGTATTTCCAGTTCCTTCTGCAACAATTGCGTCAGAAGAAGCCTGATCTAGGGTAAATGTCCACGACATCTTACGCTCAGCGCCACGCGTCTTGAAGTTAAGCGTATAACCCTCAGCAGGAGCCAGTTCAGTACCATCGACCTTGACAGAAGTAATCTTCAGCGCGTAGTCGGTAGCAGGCTGCAGCTCAAACTCAGAGAGGTCGAGTGTTACACCAGAAGCAAAAGTACCTTCCACACCGTCGAAATCAATCTCGTTGAAAGCACCAGCCATCACAAAATTAGTAGTTGTGGGATCGGCAACACCCTGAACATTCGGGAATGTCACAATAATCTTACCAGTTGTGGGATTAATCTTCTTACCTTCACCGAGGCTGAAGTTAATGTCACCCAATACTACCTGAGCCATTGAACTTAGGCAGAAAAAGAAAGCCAAAAAGGCAAGCGTAGAAATTTTTTTCATAAGCGTTTATTTTAGTTAGATATTAAAATCGTAGTAGCCTAAGGCCATGTTGTTACAATGACACCTTAAATGCGCTGCAAAGGTACATAAAAAAAACATAGCATCCTTCAAATCGTAGTTAAAAATGAAGATTTTAACATTTTGAAACAAAACAACCATTAAAAAGCCCTTACGCTTTTGAAACGCAAGGGCTTATTTCGTTATCGGGATTTCCCGAGATTAATTACTCAGCAGGAGCAATCTTAACAACCTTAATGTCGTCAAGTGTAATAAGGTTAGCTTCATCGGGATTCTTAATAGCCAGACGGGTACCCTTAGTGATAGGCATGTTCTCAATAACATTTTCACCCGTTGTACCAGCTCCCCAAGGCTTAATGCCATAAGGATTGTCTTCTAACCAGGTAACTTCGGTGTCACCCTTGGTGCCGATTACGTATGGAACTGCAGCTTCTGCTGAACCATCGTTACGTCCATAAATAACAACCTTATAGCCGCCTGAAGGTGCATTAATAGGCTCTGTCCAAACGTATGCATCCTTATCCAGACGAATACCACGACCGCCATCAAGACGCTCCCAAACAGCATTTGTCCAGCTGTACCAGTTGTTAACAGTTCCCTCGAGCTGGCCAAGACCGATACCATTACCAGCATCCTCCTTCGGCAGAGCGAGGTCCTCGAAGTTTGCAAAGTAGACGATGCTTGAATCTGCTTCGTAGCTCTGTGTAGTCTGATAGTAAGTCTTGCCACCCTTGACAGTCGGAGTTAAATTACCTGGGAACTTAACCTGAGTTCCATTCCAAGTGGTTGCAGGAGTTGTGTAGTAAACACCGTCCTTGCCATAGCAACGAGAAGGATGGAGAATCAGTTCATCGCCTTCATAGAACCAGTACTTCTCTGCATCATTGAACTGATACAACAAAGTGCTTCCTGCCATACAATTCAGCACTGCATAGTACTTCTCAGCCTCACGGAAGGTAACTGTGATAACGGTAGAACCATCTTTCTTAACAACGTTCTCAGCAGTGTTATCAGCCTCCTTGAAGATCAGCTTGCCACCCTCTGCAGGAACAATAGCTGCCTTATCGCTTGGCCACAACTCAACAGGCTTGTTAATTAAGCCCATGTGCTTAACATCGTCCTTAACCTTCTCACCCTTTTCGTTAACGAACTTCACAGTGTACTCTGCACCGTAGAACTTCTTAACAGAAATCTTAGAGATAACGTTGTAACGAGCCAAGTTGAATACTACGTTTCCGTCAGCGTTAGCAAAATAAGAGTAGGTGCTATCTGTTGAAGCGCACAGTTCAACATCACCAGACTTAATGCTGGGAGCTTCGGTAACTTCAACTGTGATAACCTGACCTGCTTTAACGTCTAAGACACCGAAAGTACGGCCACCGCCATTACCCTGATAAAGACCAGTCTTACCATGGTTGGTATAGAAGAACCACTTTGTACCAGTCTGGACACCAAATCTTGGATCCAGTACCTCACTTGCCTTGGTTGAACCGTCCTCAGCGGGCTCTTTCAGATCAGCGTTTTCAATGCTGGTTGTACCTACATTGTCATAAACGGCTGCTGTGATAGTCAAACCAACCTTGTCGGCATACTTCTGAGACAGGGCAAAGAAGTCAATTTCCCACTCGTCTGGATCGGGTTGGCCAAGTGGTAATGGGTTAGGATTGTCTTCAACGGAACATGCTGTGAAAGCAAGGCCGCATGTCATGATGGCTGCTGCCATCCACAAAAAGCACTTTTTCATAAATTCGTTTTTTAAATTAGTTATTAATTAAAGATTGTATAAGTTGCACTTTATTCTTGGCAAAAGTAGGTTAATTTTTTCAAATAACCATGACTTTAGTCAAAAAACGTTTAGAATTTTAGATTTTTTAATGATTTGTCGTCACTCCAACCTTATTGGCCTCTGTCTTTACGAATTAATTCGAGCAGACGGTCGACGGCTTCGGCTTCAGGAATATTCTTCTCAATACACTCCTTGGCACGGTAGAGCGAAATCTTGCCGCGACCAGCACCGACATAGCCATAGTCGGCATCGGCCATCTCGCCAGGACCATTGACGATACATCCCATAATACCAATCTTCAGCCCCACCAAATCCTTGGTAGCAGCTTTAATCTTTGCAATCGTTTCTTGCAAGTTATAGAGCGTACGTCCACAGCCTGGACAAGAAATATATTCGGTCTTGGTAAATTTGATACGGGCAGCTTGAAGAATGCTGTCGGAAAGAACTGAGAACTGAGAACTGGGAACTGAGAGTTTACTACCGCTGCTCGGGGTTATCACCAGTTTCGTGGCTTTGTGGTCGATGAGCAAGGCACCAACGGCCATGGAGGCCTTGAGTTGGAAGGTTTCCCAGTCAGGAGCATCGAGGGTCAGGGTGATGGTGTCATCTTTGATGCTGGCCTCGGCTTCGGTACGTAGCTGCATGCATTCAGGGATGAGGTCAACGAGTTTGCGGGCAACGGGAATCTCGCATTCGGGTTCTTCAGAGAGCGACACACGGATGGTATCGCCAATGCCCTCGGTGAGCAAAGCGCCGATACCGACAGCCGACTTGATGCGTCCGTCTTCGCCCTCGCCAGCCTCGGTGACGCCTAAGTGCAGGGGGTAGTGCATATCCTCAGCGTCCATGGTCTTCACCAACAGACGGACGGTGGTGACCATCACAACGGTGTTGGAGGCCTTGATGCTGATGACGACATCGTTGAAGTTCTCGCGACGGAAGATGCGCAGGAACTCCATGCAGCTCTCGACGATGCCCTCGGGCGTATCACCATAGCGCGACATGATGCGGTCGCTGAGTGAACCATGGTTCACGCCAATGCGCACAGCCGTATGGTGCTCCTTACATATATTAATAAAAGGTACGAGCTTGGCTTCAATCTTCTTCAGTTCCTCCTGATATTCCTCGTCGGTATATTCCAGGTGCTTGAAGGTACGTCCCGGATCTACATAGTTGCCGGGGTTGATGCGAACCTTCTCGCAATACTGCGCAGCCACATCAGCTGTATGGGCCGTAAAGTGGACGTCGGCAACGAGTGGCGTGTTGTAGCCATCAGCCTTCAGTCGGGCAGAGATGTTCTTCATGTTCTCTGCTTCGCGTGTGCCCTGTGTGGTGAAACGAACCAGTTCACCACCAGCATCAATGATACGCTTAGCCTGTGCTACACTGGCTTCCGTATCGTTCGTATCGGTGGTGGCCATCGACTGGATACGGATGGGATTGTCGCCACCAATAGCGATATTGCCCACATGGGCTACGCTGCTAATTCGTCTTGTAGTCATACTTTAACTCTGCTAAGTCCTTGTTTGCCTTCTCAATCTTGGCCTTCAAACCGCCTTTATAGGCAGCCAAACGCTGGGCAATCGTCTCGTCGCTGAGTGCCAACATCTCGACAGCGAGGATAGCCGCATTCTGAGCAGCATTCACACCAACCGTCGCTACAGGAATGCCCGGTGGCATCTGGATGATGCTCAACATGGCATCAAGTCCATCGAGCATACCCTTGATAGGTACACCAATGACAGGCAGGGTGGTGGAGGCGGCAATAACACCAGGCAGTGCAGCAGCCATTCCGGCGGCAGCAATAATGACCTTCAAGCCACGCTCCTTGGCTCCACTGGCAAATGCCTCGACAGCCTCGGGTGTACGATGGGCGGAAAGTGCATTGACCTCAAACGGTACCTGCAGTTCGTTCAACAGCTGACAGGCTTTTTCCATAACGGGCAGATCACTGGTGCTGCCCATGATAATGCTTACTAATGGTTTCATATTTTAATTACGAATTTTTAATTACGAATTTTGAATTATAAAAAGAGGATGGCGACAGCTGCACAGACGAAGCCTATCCAGAAGCCGCCAACGACCTGACCCAGCGTATGCTGACGCAGTACCATACGACTGGTACCCACCAGACCTGCTGCCAGGAATACCAGACAGAACCACCAGACAGGATTGAACATCAGGTATAATGAGAAGGCAAACAACGCGCCACCCACACCACCGATGGCAGCAGAGTGTGTGGAGACTTTCCATACCACATTGATGAGGGCACATACAATCTGAACAAACAGACCTGCCACCACGATGTTTGACATGAAATGGGGCAAGTGGAGGCGTTGCATCACGTAGATACACGTAAAGTAGCAGATGATAGATATGGCGTATGGCACCATACGGCGCTCACGATGTCCCAATTCAATGAGGTTCCAACCCTGATAGCGACGGTAGAGATGAATCATCAGTGTGGGCAACAGGATGGTAAACAGGTAGACCAGTGTCAGCACCTGTAGTTTATAGGCCCACGGGAACATGCTGAGATAGCTGAACACAAAGAGGATGACCATACCCATGAAGGGCAGGTAGAATGGTGTGAACACCATGCTCACAATGCGTGCAGCCAATATGAATTGCTTCTCTCGTTTCATCTTTCTTATTTCTTACTTCTCACCTCTCAGCGACGTAGTCGCGCAATCGGGATCCCCATTTGTTCACGATATTTGCTCACCGTTCGACGCGCAATCGGAAAACCTTGTTCTCCAAGCATCTTTTGTATCATCTCGTCGCTCAAAGGCTTCTGTTTATCTTCATGATGGATGATGTCACGTATCATCGCCTTGATTTCGCGCGTTGACAGTTCCTCACCCTCTGCCGTCTTCAGACCATCGCTGAAGAAGAAGCGCAAGGGGAAGGTACCCCAACGGGTCTGTGCATATTTCGAATTGCTGACACGTGAGATGGTGCTCAGGTCGAGTCCTGTCCGTTCAGCAATATCCTTTAATATCATGGGACGCAGCAAAGCCTCGTCACCCTCTTCAAAAAAGCGGTGCTGCCACTGGATAATGGCCTTCATCGTGATGGTGAGCGTATGCTGGCGCTGGCGGATGGCTGCAATAAAGTTCTGGGCAGCATCCACCTTGGTCTTGGTATAGAGCAGGGCCTCCTTCATCTGACGACTCATGTGCTCCTTGTCGGCCTGATACTCACGTAGCGTATCGACAAACGACTGTGAGACGGTCAACTCAGGCACATCGCCATGATTGAGTGCAAAAGTCACGCTACCATCGTCGTGGGTATCGACAATGAAGTCGGGCGTGATCTGTTGCATCGAATGGCCCATCGTCTCGCCCATGGATGTACCGGGTTTGGGGTTGAGCTTGCGCAACTCACGAATCAACGCTTCTGCCTGCAAATCAGTGATGCGAAGGGCAGAACGTAACTGTTTCCAGTGTTTCTTCGTGAAGAGGTCGAAGTACAGTTCGATAGCCTTTTGCATCAGGTCTTTCAGTCGTGACGGTTCACGACGATCTATCTGTAGCAACAAGCATTCCTGTAATGAGCGGGCACCAATGCCTGCGGGGTCGAACTGCTGCAGTTGCAACAGCACGTGTTCTATCTCAGATGTAGAAGCATCGAGGTTGTGATAGATAGCCAACTCGTCGCTGAGCTGAGAGAGCGACTTACGCAATAGTCCGTCATCATCGAGTGAACCAATCAGATACTCCATGATATATCGCTCACGCTCAGTCAGACGAGCCATCGTCATCTGTTCCAGCAGTTGGTCGTAGAATGAGTCGTTCTGAGCAATCACCCCTTGTTCGGTACCGCCTTCATCCTGCTGGCGTTCGCCACCATAATAGACGGGCAATTCCTCATCGTCGCGCCCGATAGACTCCAAGGCCTCGTCAAGGGCAGACTGCCGCTCTTCATCTTCATATTCCGAATTGTCGGTATTCTCTGTGTTCTCTGAGGTCTCAGAAAATTCGGCATAATCGTCGCCAGGACCAGCTACCTCGATGGCGGGATTGTCGTCCATCTCGGTATTCACACGCTCTACGAGTTGCGTGATAGGCAATTCCACGAGTTGGGCATGCAACAGTTGCTGCTGCGTGATGCTCTGCGCCAACCGTTGCTCCTGTGTGAGCCGCTGTTCCTGAACCTGATTCTGTGCCATTATTATTTAAAATAGTAACTGAGTTGTTGGGCATATTCTGCCAGTTGGGTCGTCTCCATATTGGCATAGCGCTCCCAAATCTGTCGACATGGCTGCATGATGACGCTGTCGGGCTGCTCCTGACGACGCAGATAGGGGTCCAGATGCTGATAGTTCAGTAAGACCTCTACAGTCAGTTTGGCAGGTATGCGCATCAGACGTGACAATTCCTGTACCTCGGGCGTTTCAGCCACCATCGTGATAGGTGTCAAGCGGAAGTAGAGGTCGAGAATCATCACCAGCATGAAGGGCATCAGACGGTTGTCCTCAGCCAACGGACGGAAGTCGCCCTCGAAGGTCTCTTCGATGGCAACACCCTCAAAGAAGTCGCCAGCCGAATTAAAGCCTTTCATCTCGCGTAGCAGACGGACAGCACGGGTCAGTCGCTGAGGATTCTGGCTATATTCCTTCCAGATACGCTCAATACGGGGTGTTTCCAGATTGGCGATATCGTTTAGACGCTGATAAAGCTGCTGGGGTGCAATGTGCAACTCCAGACTCAAGCTTACGATCTCACGACTATACATGGGCTTTACGCCTAACGGCTTACGCAGATAGAGTTGCATAAGCAGCAGCCAATAGTCATCATTCCATAATTGATTCTTTGCCATATCTTAACTCCTTTAACTACTCTAACTTCTCACCTCTCTATCGGTTGCTCCTCGAACATGCCATCTTTGCTGATGGTGTAGCGACGTGCTTCCTCCAACTGCGGTTTGTCAGCATCTTGTCCCTTGAAATAACGCATAACGGTAATCTCATAGTGACTGGTGATGTAATACTCGTCGTAGGTCATACCGTTGTCTTTTTCGCGACTCACAGACTCCTGATGATAG
>Ga0310786_10003069_pt1 | contig 24632 bp, 21 predicted proteins | sample AusTroGonzalo_MG_FD_203881 | JGI IMG/M metagenome (GOLD analysis project Ga0310786, IMG submission 203881) | Bovine rumen microbial communities from tropical cattle in Woodstock, Queensland, Australia - Gonzalo_03 (v2) (version 2) | ecosystem: Host-associated > Mammals > Digestive system >...
AGAAGAAGACGGAGACCTTCGACAAGTTCGCCGCCCGGATGATCCAGCACGAGTTCTCCCACCTCGACGGCGTCCTCTTCACCGACCTCGTCGCCCCGATCCGCCGCAAGATGCTCGCCAAGAAGCTCACGAACATCGCCCACGGCAAGGTCGGCACGCAGTACAAGTCGAAGATCAAGTAAATTGTCATTCTGAGCGCCCTCCCTGTCATTCTGAGCGCAGCGAAGAATCTACCCCCGTCGCCGCAGCCGTGCGGCCGTACGTCGGGAAAGGGCGGGGCTGATCCGCCTCTCTCTTCCTTTCCCTCCTATACGCCCGCCCACCTGCAGCGACCAGGTGACAATCTGTTCAATTGACCTGCGGAATGCCTTGTAGATTAGAAAAATGGAGCTATCTTTGCATCGAGATTATAAAACCGTGATACGGATGGGTAATCGGGTTGTGCAAAAGTCCCCGCCCGCGAGGCCCTCGCTCTTGAAGTAATTCCGCCACGTAGTCTTGGGGCAAAGCTAACAGGAGGTCATTTGACCTCCTGATTTGTTTTTACCGCATCAATGGCTTTTATTCATTATTTTGGTCGTCGCGGTCTAGATTTTTGTGTGTTGGGATACCGATTTATGCGACTAAAATTCGCCGTCCCCTTATTGTCCGCTAAGACTTTTTTTGTAAATTTGTCAAAATATGACAAATATGTTGTTCGCTGAAAGAATTAAATCAGCAAGAGAGAACCTTAATATTCCACAAAAGAGAATTGCTGAGGCAATTGGCATAGATGTTCCTATGTATAGCAGGATTGAAAGAGGTGAACGACCTGCTAAGCGTGAGCAAGTGTTAGGAATTGCTAAACATCTTGGAATTGATGAGAAAGAACTTGTCAACCTTTGGTTGGCGGAGAAGGTTCTCAATATAGTGAGTGAGGAAGAAGATGTGAACACAGTCCTTGATATTGTTTCAAGTAGTATTGAGTAAACAATGGAAACAGATAATATACACCTTATTTTAGGTGATGTTTATAACGCACTTCCGGACTTTGACTCGGATTTCTTCGATTTGTGCATTGTTGATCCGCCATATGGCGCATCAACTAAAAATAAATGGTCGTACGGAGATAAAGAAAGGATAAAGGGGTTCGGAGGAGAATGGAAGTTAACAAGTGAGGTTTGGGACTTATTGTCTCAGAACGATTCTTTCTTGGATACATATTCTTGGCTTAAAGAACTTAAACGTGTCATTAAGCCTACAGGGTCTATTTGGATTCACTCTACTTACCATAACTCGGGCTTTGTTAATGTGTGCTGCCAACTGCTTGGCTTGGAGATTATTAATGAAATTGTATGGTATAAACGAAATTCGTTCCCGAATCTTTCTGGGCGTCGTCTTACAGCAAGTCATGAAACAATTTTATGGGTCCATAAGGGGGGGGCGAAGAATCGCAAATATGTTTTCAACTATGAGGCATCCAAAGCGTTTTCCAGCCCTTCAGATTTGTTGAAAGAGCCTGGAAAACAAATGAGGACGGTATGGGATATTCCGAATAACAAGAGTAAAGAAGAAACGCGCTTTGGATCTCATCCAACGCAAAAACCTTCTCGTGTAGCTGAAAGGATTCTGACAATTGCAGGCGTTAAAGGAGGTAACCTTCTTGTCCCTTTTGCCGGATCTGGAACCGAAATGGTCGCGGGCTTTGAGTATGGGATGAATGTATATGGCTATGAACTCGATAAAGGGTTTTATGAATTAGCTAGCAAAAGATTAGAATTTAGTATCGAGAAGCATTCCTCGTCTCTTTTTAAATGAAAACGTTTCCTGCAGTAATAAAGTGGTCAGGTAGTAAAAGACCTGTAGCAAGACAATTGGCGGAGTATCTCACATATGGTGATACATACTTCGAGCCTTTTGTCGGAGGTGGCGCTATGATGCCTTATTCTCTCAGCAAGAAAGGTATGGCAAGTGACATTATTCCGGAATTAATAGATCTGTGGAACGAGATTAAAGATAATCCCGGGCGCGTCGCAGATGAATATGAGTTGCGTTGGAAAGACCTTCAAGAGAATGGCCCACAAGTATATTATGAGGCAAGAGACAATTTCAATCGGACAAAGAACTGTGATGATTTTTTATTCTTAACGAGGACTTGTGTTAACGGCCTAATACGGTATAATACTGTCGGCGAATTTAACAACTCATTTCATCTCTCTCGTCCGGGCATCAAAGCTGATTCATTGAGAAACATTATTGAACAATGGAGTAAAGCTATTAGCAAGTTCACGTTTAGGAATTGTGATTACCGAGAGTTGTTAGAAGGAGCAAAAAAAGGCGATTTTGTCTTTCTGGATCCTCCTTATGGCGGCACAAAGGATCGTTATACGCGGACTCTTTTTGACTTGACATCTTTTTACGCGGAATTGGAGCGACTTAATAGGAAAGGGGTAAACTGGATGCTCACATTTGATGGGGAGGCTGGAGAGAGACAATACTCATACGCCCCTCCAGCAGAAATATTCCGGCATAAATTCTCAATTCATACCGGAAATTCTGCTTTTACAAAAGTAATGAATTCTCGAAAGGATTCGATTCAAGAATCAGTGTACTTGAATTACGAACCCGCTCATAGCTTGTTCGGCTTGCTCTAGGACCTTTTCAACAATCTTATCGGTAGTTCTATCGACCACGTGTACGGTAGATATTTGTCCGAGTTGGAAGGCAAGTATTGCGTCCAATCGGCCTCTTTCCCGATGAACTTCGAGTTCGGCTACGTTATTATACATAAAAGCGCCTATGGAGACAATTCTATATGGTTCAAGAGTGGGAAGATCATCTCCCATTCTGCGCCATGCCGTTCCAACTTTTCTTTGTGCGGTTGGATGACTTGAGAATAGATCTCGCAAGTAATCTGTCAGCTTTGTGCCTATTCCATTCTCAAGATCTCTTCCCGTGCCCTTAGACTCTATAGAGAAGAACACATTACAACTCTGAAGGGCAACCTGAATGACGTGATCAGGTCTTTTACCTCCAATTTGAGATACTCTTGGTAAAGAAGTCCAACGATACTCACCCTTCTTGTCAACACAACTAATACCAGACCAATCGCCACCTGGAGGATTGCACATTCCCTCTAATATTCCAAGGCTATTCTTATGTGCAAAAATCTGATGGATTGCACAATCTGTGTCGTCCTCCGTAAATGCAGAAGGATTACTGGCCTTAATAAATGTAACTGGCGTTGTGCTTCTTCGAATAGTAATGCTATTATTGAAAAACTTTGGATGAGCAATAGTAGCACTGTCAATCAGAACGTAGTTACACATATTGAAAACCGCTAACCACAATCCATTGTCGGCACAAAGCTCGGTTAGTGAAGTATTAAGTTTGTTCCATGTACTATTCTTAGCTGGGCCAGAAACAACGCACATCATATTTGCCTGGCCTCCGAGAGTCATACGCGCTAAAGGTATTAAGCCGCGATCCGGTCGGGAATCATCTCCGGCTGGTTTAAATCCGGTTATCCAGACAATAGCAAGTGGTTTGGTCCGGTCCAAAGAAATGGTTAGACTTGGATATAATGTATTTAGTTCTGTCTCTAGCGTAGGTATTTTGTTTGCCGGAACAATACATATCGGTAAATCTCTTCCACCAATAGTCCTGCAGCAATATTCAGTTACTGAGGAAATTAGTTGCTTGAAAGTCTCGGAAACTAACACTTTACTAGAGGACTTTTTCTTCCAAACTAGCGTGGATGAATTGTTGACGAGCCATTCATCAGGCTTATCAGAACTTAATAGTTGATCCCATTCCGCGCCACGAAGTGTGTCTGTTGCTCGTCGCCCATTAGCTAAGAGTTTTACTAAGGCTAGGTCCTTGTTGATAAGAGTGGAAAGAGAAGAACTATAATCCTCCTTGTTTATAATACCCTTAATGATTTCCCGTCCTTGTTCCTCTCCAAGGGTATTACTATAATGAGCAAATAACTGCTCAGTAATGGCTGGATGTGTTTTATAAACCGGGACACAACAGCATCCATATCTCTTTGATGTCGAAACATACGAGAATGGCACGACAGGATTGGGGAACCGCGATGCTTTTACGTTCCTAGCATTATCGAGTTCAACGCCTCCCAGTTCAGTATAATACAGATAAGGAACACCAGCAAGGGCCGCTGATAGCGCTCGCCCACTTCGTTGCCAAGCATTATTGCCAGCGGGTAATGCAGAACAATACTCTAACTCAAATAACACTGTTTCTACAGTACCGTTTAGTTCAGTAACATAAGAATCAGCACCCTCATGTAGGATACCACCTTGGTTCTGTATTATCGCGACCACGTCAACGCCCCATCGGTCGTGACCAGAGAGCAGCTCGATAACAAATGTTCCTTCAGTGAACGAAAGGAGGTACTTTGGCTTGTATATGGGAGAATTTAATAGTGTAAGTTTCCCACTATAAGCTTCTTTGATGATTCTAAGAGTCCTTTCGCACTCAACGATATTGTCGCCATGAATCCTCAGATACTTTGTATAATTACGGGGCATCTCTTCATTCGAAGATGCGTCAACAAGTTGGGGCTGCAGATTAGAAACATCTTTGCCCCCCGGCTCATCGAAGAAAAAGAAAAAAAACATAACCTATTCCTCTAGTAATTTACTGATGCTGACATTTAGTGCTTTGGCTATCTTCTCGATATTACATAGGGTGATATTTTTTTCAGCACGCTCTATCATGCCTATATAGGTGCGATGAACGCCAGCAATCTCTGCCAATTGTTCCTGAGAGAGCTGTTGCGCCTTTCGTAATTCTTGAACGTTTTTTCCGAACCTTAGGAGAATAGGCTCCTTTTTCATTATTTGGGGGACTGCTTTGATTTTCACAAATATACTAATGCTAACTAAAGGTGACAACATACTATAATTAGCACAATGTCGCTGTGCGATAACTTTGTGCTAGGGCTCAAATACCTAAATACAACAGTATGGACTCATCTAATGTGCTCTTCTGAAGCACATTCGGTCCCGCGCTGGTCTTGATAGAGGAAATCATTGCCCCTTGCTTGGCCCTTCATGAATAAAAAAGATATGTGTCTCGCCGAAAACCACTATATTTACAACATTATGCACTAAGACTTATGGCAAAATCCAGTAATATAGCAGTCGCAGCAAAGAAGTTTTCGGAGAAGTGGGCCAACTTGGGTTACGAGAAAGGGCAGAGTCAGACTTTCTGGCTGGAGCTTCTGCAATCCATTTTCAACATTCAGGATCCATTCTCTTTCATAGAGTTCGAAGGGCAAATCAAGAACAGGAACTCAACCTCGTTCATGGATGCATATATCCCGTCCACCAAGGTTCTCATCGAGCAGAAAAGCAAAGACAAAGATCTCGGCAAGGAGATTCTGCAGTCTGATGGCTCCACGCTCACGCCATATGAGCAGGCCAAGAAATACGTGGTCGATATGCCGGTCAGCAAGCACCCCCGCTGGGTGGTCACTTGCAACTTCCAGGAGTTCCGGGTTTATGACATGGAGAACCCTCTGGGGGAGCCGGAAATCATCAAGCTGAAGGACCTGGAGAAAGAGTATTACCGTTTGTCATTCCTGGTGGATGACACGGCAATCCATACCAAGAAAGAGGTCGAAGTCTCCATGGCTGCAGGCCGAATCATCGGCGAGATATACGATGCATTCTTGAAGGAATATCGCGATCCCGAGAATCCCCAATCCCTGCGAAGCTTGAACATCCTTTGTGTTCGTCTGGTATTCTGTCTGTATGCCGAGGATGCTGGATTGTTTGAAGGCCATTCCCAATTCCACGATTACCTGGTGCAGTTCAAGCCTGGCACAGGCGATATGCGTAAGGGCTTGCTGGAGTTGTTCGATGTGCTGAATACGCCTATTGCAGAGCGTGATCCTTATTTGCGCGATGACCTGCAAGCCTTCCCGTATGTCAATGGCGGTTTGTTTGCAGAGCAGGGTATTGAAGTCCCTCGGTTCAATGATACGATCGCGAATCTGCTCTTGAAACATGCCAGCGACGACTTCGATTGGAGCGAGATTTCCCCGACCATCTTTGGCGGTGTTTTTGAGAGCACGCTGAATCCGGAAACCCGCAGGAGTGGTGGAATGCATTACACCTCCATCGAGAATATCCACAAGGTCATCGATCCGTTGTTCCTGGATGACTTGAAGAAGGAGCTGGATGAAATCAAAGCTATTTCGAGCGAGAAGAAACGCATCCTAAAGGCGCAGGAATTCCAGGATAAGCTCGCTGGTCTCAAGTTCCTTGATCCTGCTTGTGGCAGCGGCAACTTCTTGACTGAAACTTTCCTGTCGCTGCGTCGTTTGGAGAACGAAGCCATCCGCCTCATCTATAAAGGGCAGATGATGATTGGCGAGTTTGTCAATCCGATCAAAGTCTCCATCAATCAGTTCTACGGCATCGAGATCAACGACTTCGCTGTCTCTGTAGCCCAAACTGCACTTTGGATCGCTGAAGCACAGATGTTCTTCGAGACGGAGAAACTGATGCAGATGAACCTGGACTTCTTACCGCTAAAAACCTACACCAACATCCATGAAGGAAATGCGCTCCGCGTTGATTGGAATGAAATCATACCGGCTAGCGAGTTGAACTACATCATGGGTAATCCGCCGTTCTTGGGTGCCCGTATTATGTCTAACGAGCAGAAGGACGACCTGATTTCCGTCTATGGGGCCAAGTGGAAGAACATCGGCAACATGGACTACGTGACTGGCTGGTATAAGAAGTCTATGGAGATGATGCGGTTAAATTCTCAGATTCGTGCCGCCCTTGTGTCCACTAACTCCATCACCCAAGGTGAGCAGGTAGCTAACCTTTGGAAGCCATTAATGGAGGCGGGTCTCCATATTGACTTTGCCTGGCGTACTTTTATCTGGGATAGCGAGGCCAGCCTAAAAGCTCATGTGCATTGTGTCATCGTGGGCTTCTCAACCTGTCATTTAGGGCGCAAGCGAATAATCTTTGATGGGGAGGAAGCGGCCGTTGCTTCCAACATAAATGGCTATCTTATAGATGCTGATAATGTGTTCATAGACAATCGGCACACACCACTCTGTGAGGTCCCTGAGATTGGTATGGGGAACCAGCCCATAGACGGGGGCAACTATCTTTTCAAGGATGAAGAGAAGGAAGCGTTTGTCAAAACAGAGCCTGGTTCGGAAAAGTTCTTTAAGCGCTGGTACGGTTCAGATGAGTTTATTAATCGTCGACCCCGATGGTGTCTATGGCTGGGAGACGCCAATCCAATGGAGTTGATTAAGCTTGAGGAATGCATGAAGCGGGTTGAAAAAGTCCGGGAATTTCGCTTGTCAAGTTCCAGGGCCTCCACAATAAAGCTTGCAGACCGACCTACCCGGTTTCAGACAGAAAATATGCCTAAGGGGCATTACATTGTCATTCCGGAGGTTTCTTCTCAGAGAAGGCGTTATGTGCCCATGGGCTATATGGACGATAGCGTACTATGCAGCAACAAAGTGCGTTTGATGCCAGATGCGTCTTTATACCATTTCGGCATCTTGAATTCATCGGTTCACATGGCTTGGATGAGAGTGGTTTGTGGGCGACTGAAAAGCGATTATGACTACTCCATCAAGATTGTCTATAACAACTTTCCCTGGCCAGAAGTTTCAAACGAGCAGCGTGCCAAGATTGAAGGAACTGCACGGGCGGTACTTGATGCCCGTCTGGCATATCCAGAGGCTTCAATGGCGGACTTGTACGGGAACCTCATCGTTTTCCCGGATCTCATGAAGGCCCACCGCGCCAACGATGCTGCCGTTATGGAGGCCTATGGTTTCCGGAAGGATATGACAGAACCGGAGATCGTTGCGGAACTCTTCAAGATGTACCAGAAACTCATAGAAGCATAGAAACCAATTAACCACAAGCATCATGAAAAAACTATTACTGCTCATTGTCGCAATTATTTGCGTCTTAAATTCTTCCGCCCAGGGGATTAATTCGCCACAAGGCCAATCTGCGACAATCTCCATTGACAGCCTTTCCATAAGGCTGAATAAACTGCAGCACGATTATGACTTCATGTATTGTGATTACGAATTGCATAAGTTGCTGATGGATTTGAAGGACCTTTCTCATTCCGTTGGCAGGTCTTCAAATGCAGTTATAATCAATTACTATAATGGTATTTATGATCGTGGTTTATACAATTCTTATGTGAGTGATTATGAGGCCGCTTGCGGCTTCCTTGATTCTTTGAAAGAAAAAATCGAAGCCGAACAGATAGCTGTTGGGGTTAAGATAATGTCCTCCGAGTTTCCCGATGCAGAATTAAATGTATTGAGTGCTGGTTTCAAAACAATTCAACAAGCTGTTACAAGTGTCGAGGCATCCTTGAATTATTATAATGTTTCATTAAAAGCTTATAGAAGCAAGAAGTAACGAGTAGACTAAGAGTGGTTAATGCAGCGGGAAAAAAGTCAATGACGCTGCTGTGATGGAGGTGTATGGTTTTCGGAAGGATATGACTGAACCTGAAATCGTGGCGGAACTCTTCAAGATGTACCAGAAACTTACAGAGAATTAATTATGGCCGAAGAAAAAACTATTCGAACTCCAGGCGAACTGCTATACAAGTTTAATGAGGCCGTATGGGCAAAAGGGACTACGGGAATGGTCTCTGTGAAAGGCGTGTACTCGAGGCAGGAGTTTGAGATTAGCGACTCCAAATACATAGATAAACTCGTTGATGAGGTCAATGAGGCCCGGATAAATATCATCGTTACAGAAAGTATCAGAAAGGCGGTTAAGGATGGTAATGTCGTTACCGTGACCGGCTATCTTGATCGATACATGGACAATAGAGATGGATCTATTCGTCTGCAGATTCGCGTAGTCAATATGGATATTCTTGCCCAGTCATCTGTCTTGACGGCAAAGGAAATAGAACTTTCTGCCATCCGGCACAAGAAGATGAAAGACGGTTACAAGCCGATTGACACGCTGCTCACAGATAAGTTGGAAAAGACGAATCCTCGAGTAGCGCTCATTTACCCTAGTTCGTCCATTGTTCAGCATGACTTCTGGAGAGAGATCGGGGATATGGAAGAGCACTATATCTTTGAAGAGATTCGAACTCCGTTCTCAAATATCAATCAGCTATCGGAAACACTCGGAACGGTAGATTCTCAATCTTTCGATGCCATATGCCTTGTTCGAGGTGGAGGATCTGATTTTGGCGCATTAGAGTCTTCGGCCGTCCTGGAGTTTATAGTCGGGATGAAGACTCCCATCATAGCGGCTGTTGGCCATGAAAATGATACTCTCTTCATTAACGAAGTCGTCGACAAATACTTCAGCACGCCAACGAGTCTCGGCGGCTACTTTCGGCGACTTGCTGAAGATGTTGATCGGAAGCAGGCTAAAGTTGAGGCCCTGAAGGAGGATTTAATCCTAAAGCGGCTGAGCATTTACAATATGAAAAGATGGTTGATTGCTGCGGTAATTGCTGTTGTGGTATTGATTGCCGTCTGTGCGTTTCTAGCGAGCCGATTGTCCCATGTTGCCACAGTAGTCGAGTGATGATTACTAACCATCTAGCAAGAGAAGAGGGGAGGACCCTTTGATTGTGCGGAAAAGAAAAAATTTAAAATCAATAAAAAATGAAGATAGATAAGATAATTGTCAGAAATTTCAGACTGCTGAAAGACTTCTGTTTAGATTTGGAGGACTCCCTTTCATTAGTCATTGGTAAGAATAATGTGGGCAAGACTTCCCTTTTGCTAATACTTGACCAGTTCCTTGGCGCAAAAGGCGAAGCAAAAAGAAGCTTTGCATTTAATGACTTGAATCTGGACGCACAAGAGCGATTGAAGGATTTGATGATTAATCCTTTGGTTGAGGAGAATGACTATAGCTCTGTAGCTATTTCTCTAAGACTGATTATTTCATACACGGATGCTGATATATTGGCAAATGTGAGCCCGCTTTTGATGGATCTTGATGTGGATAACCATTATCTTGCTATTGGGTTTGATTTCTATTTACCATACGAAGGATATAAAGAACTTCATGGCCAGTATGTTGTTCAAAGAGCAAATTTTGATGCGAAGCATCAGGAAATAGACCCTCAACCAGAATTCAATGTTGTTGGATTCTTAGAGGACAATGCCATTAAAAAGTTCCAACAGATGCGGAAATCGATAAAGATTGAAAACGACGGAACAATTGATGAGGCCAACTATATTGATATCAAAGATATTCCGGGATTCAGAATGGAGAATGTCATCTTGTTTCAAAGCATTGGAGCAAGAAGAGACGTTGACAACCGTGATGTTGACAAAACACTCTCCACCAAAACTTCGGACCTATATAAGGCTATTGAGGAGACGGTAGAACAAATTGAAGCAAAAGAAAGATTCCTTGACCAGTTGAGAGAAACGGACGTACAGCTTACTGGCATTTATTCTGAGATATTCTCTGGTATCGTTGAGAAGATTAAGAAGTTCGGCGGGGTTACTCCTGATGATACGATTATCAAGGTTATTTCTTCGCTGCAGCATCGCGAATTGCTTAAAGGAAATACAACTGTAAAGTACGAACATGATAATAAAGATCTGCCAGAGAATTTCAACGGACTTGGATATATGAATTTAATATCCATCATCTTTGACATGGAGCTGATTAGGAAGCGTTTTGCAAAGAATAAAGATGGTGGCGGTTTGGCCGATATCAATCTGCTTTTCATAGAAGAACCAGAAGCGCATACTCACCCCCAGATGCAGTATGTATTTATCAAAAATATCAAGGAACTGCTTAATGAAGGAGTGAAAGATGATTATGGGAATTGTAGGCCATTGCAGTATATTGTTTCCACTCATTCATCACACATTGTTTCAGACAGTGACTATGATGATATAAAGTATCTCTACCGGGTGGCAGGGAAGAACGAGGTTGAGGCGAAAAGTTTGAAGACGCTAAGCAAAGTGTACGAGAACAAAGATCATCTTCGTTTCTTAAAACAATATATTACAGTCAACCGCAGTGAACTCTTCTTTGCTGAAAAAGCAATTCTTATAGAAGGGGATACTGAACGTATCTTACTACCAGCTATTATCAAGAAGTTAGACGTTACGGAACCTGCTGATAAGCCGGTTTTGCCTCTGCTTTCTCAGAACATTTCCATTATAGAGGTGGGAGCACATGCTGAGATTTTTGTTAGGTTGTTGAACTTCCTTGGTTTAACAAAGGTCTTGGTCCTTACGGATTTTGATTGCTGTTCTTCCGAGGGACATCGTCCAAAGGTGAAGTATAAGCATGGAGAAAACCAAGTTACATCTAATACTGCTTTAAAGTTTTTCTTTGGTGGCGGCACCAATAGTGATGCGCTTGCGCTAAAAGCGGAGAATGATAAACGTTTCGTTTGGGATGACGTAAACGGAAAGATGAAAGTCGATAATGAAGGTAATTATATGGTTTGTTTTCAGACCGCAGAAAATGGCTACCAACCTAGAAGCTTTGAAGATGATTTCATGGCTCTAAATAAAGATTTTGTTCTTGAGAAGAACTTCACTGAGCATGCTATTAAAGCAAACTTTAAAGACGGGTTTGATACTGTTGACAAGGCATATGAGGCAGCGAGCGTGGTTGAGAGTAAGGCTGGTTTTGCATTTGAGATTCTTCTGAACAGTAAAGATGTGGCTCTTGCCAATGGTAATACAGATCCATTTGGCGGTTGGTCTATTCCATCATATATCAAAGAAGGACTTGTTTGGCTTAGAAAGTGAGGGATACTATGTCAGAATTAGAGCAGATAATGAGTCATATCCATGAAGGTCATCACTTTTTGTTAAGCGGTGGTGCTGGTAGTGGTAAGACATACACCCTGGTAGAGGTTCTGCGAGAGGTTATACGCGAGAACCCGACGAAGAAAGTCGCCTGTATTACTTTTACAAATGCTGCCGTAAAGGAGATTGAGCGACGCGTGGCAAATGATAATCTGCGTGTCTCAACTATTCATGATTTCCTATGGGATTGTATAGGGCATTTCCAGAAAGAGTTAAAACTCGCATTGATTAAACTTATAAACGAAGGTGCAATTACTCGAAGTGTAAAAATGGAACTGCCTTTGCCTGATAATTTCTACGAGCATGAGGAGGGTTTTAAAGGCATTCGGTACAAAGAATACTGCCGGGTGAACGAAGGGATCATTTCCCATGATGAAGTACTGGTTTTGGCGGAGTATATGTTTAACACTTATCCCAAGCTATGCGAGATAATGAAGGGGACCTATCCTTTTATTATGGTTGATGAATATCAGGATACTAACCCGCTTGTGGTTAAGCTTCTTCTTGAGGATATATTTGCTAAAGGAGGCCATAAATGTATTATAGGTTTCTTTGGGGATGCTATGCAGAGCATATATGATGATGGGGTGGGTAATCTGGATGAATATAAAGCACCTAAAGGGAAGGTTTATGAGGTAAAGAAGGAACAGAATCGCAGAAACCCGCGCTTGGTGATAGAGCTAGCCAATAAGATACGAACCGACGGGTTGGTGCAACGACCTTCCGAAGACGTGACCGCACCTAATATGGTTGATGGCCAAGTCAAGGATGGAGTGATAAAGTTTGTCTATTCTACTCGTGAAGGTATAACCCTTGATCAGGTCAAAGAAAGATTCACGGTGGATTATGGCTGGGACTTTGATAATGCTGTACGTACGAAGGAGCTAAATCTGACTCATAACCTTATCGCGGGGAAAGCAGGTTTTGGAGAATTGATGCTTGCGCACAATGGGGACGGCGTCTTAGAGTATAGGGATAGACTTAAGAAGTACATTGAAATGAACCCTGTCGATACAGACGGGAAGACATTTGGAGAGGTTATAGATGAGATAACATCTTCTGTAGAGGGCGCGAATGATAGAGAAAAAAAGAAGGCCCAACCAACTGACGGGCAACGACGGTTCATTGATTCACATCCCGACGCATTAGCGTTTGCAAGAGATCTTCCCTATGATGATTTTATCAAAGAGCATGCAGATAAAGATCAGTTGGTAGATGATAAGAAACAAAGTGAAGACGAAGAAAGCAAGACCGGCTCAAAACGTTCAGAACTTGTTAAACATCTGATGGATATTGAACGTTGTATTCATCTCTTTCAGACAAAGAGTATAGCAGAGTTCATAGCAAGAACGGAGTTCAAAGTGCAGAGAGCACAAAACAAGAGGGTATTGGCTGAGATAATGAATACCTTATCCGAACCAGGTGAAAGAACAATAGGTGAGATGTTGGATTTTGCAGAAGAAAAAGGAATTGTTCGGAAGAGTGATGGTTTGATTAGATACGAAGAAAAGAATAAATATGTTTTCCATCGCGTATCTCAGATCAAGTATGAAGAATTTCATAGGCTCTATGAGTATCTTGAAGGGCGGACTCCTTTTTCCACTCAGCATAAAACAAAAGGAACTGAGTTCGATGACGTCTTTGTGATTCTGGATAATGGCCGTTGGAATAACTATAGTTTTGAGAAACTATTTACTGGCGGCGATATGGCATCTGCTAAAGTAGTTGAGCGTACAAAGAAGATATTCTATGTTTGTTGTACGCGAGCCAAATCACAGTTGGCTGTTTATTATGATCAACCTTCTTCTGCTGTGATCGCAAAAGCGGAAGAATGGTTTGGTGAAGAGAATATGATAAGAATGGATTAAAGAAAGCCGATTAATGGCTTACGGGTGTCAGTTAAAAAACCATAGGCAATGATGAAATATTATCCTGGCGAACGGATAATTGCTCCCTTACCTTAGAGGTGGTCGCTTAACTCTTGCTCAATTGATTCGTGTTGTGACGGATGTCGGCGCCCAGCAATACGATGATGCCCATCGACATGACTCTTCCTGTGCAGATGACTTCTATGGGCGTCTGGGAAGCCTCGATTGCATCGTGAAGGGCAAACCCGTCATAGCAGGGACCTCCGCTTGTGGAGAGGATGAGCCTGATGGGTGTTAGCTTGGCCGGAGCTGGCTCCTGGTCGTTGTCGGTGGCCCATTGACGACATTGGTCGAGATCGTTCTGGTCAGTGAGATTGATTCGGGTGATTTCCTTGATGGTGTTCTCGATGCTTGCGCTTTTGATTTCCCCGAAGAAGGTTATTACTTTGTCCTTGGGTTCTAGCTGCTTGATCTCCATATTTTTGTTTGTTTTCTGGCGGCAAAGGTATCAAGGGCGTCGGCAAGATTCCGGCGGATGATCTTTTTCTTGATTCTGCCATTATTTTGCCGAAGATATTGCTACATTTGCGAGTAGACATGGCGAAGAATTACTTCAAATCTTACATCTGGCTGCTGGAGACACTCCAGAGCCGGGGCCCCCTGACGCTGGCTCAAATCCAGCAGCTCTGGAGGCGTAGTTCTGTGAACGAGCTCGGGAGTGATCTTCCCGCGCGTACGTTCTCCAATCATATCGGCGCCATCGCAGATATCTTCGGTATCGATATCGTCTGTGATCGGCGGGACAACACATACCACATCGAGAATGATGAGGATCTGGACGGGAAGGGGATTCGCGCGTGGATGCTCGATGCTCTCTGCTTGAACTCTCTGCTGAACGAGAGCGCCGGGATGAAGGACCGGATCTTCTTCGAGAGTGTCCCGTCGAGCCACCAGTTCCTGACCACGGTCATCCAGGCCATCCGGGACAACCGGAAGCTGAAGGTCCGCTATCAGGGCTACAAGATGGGGCAGGAGAGGACCTTCGAGTTGGAGCCGTATTTCATCCGGGAGTACAAGCGCCGCTGGTACCTGTATGGCCACAAAGACTACGACAAGGACTTCACGCCGCACATGTATGCGCTGGATCGGATGAAGGAGGTGGAGATGCTTCCGGATACGTTCAAGATGCCGGAGGGCCTGGACGCTCGCGCCTGGTTCCAGGCCCTGTATGGCGTCCGAAAATACGCCGATATGAAGCCCCAGCAGATCCTCCTAAAGGTCTACGGCAAACAGGTCCGCTACTTCCGCTCCCTGCCGCTCCACAGCACCCAGGAGGAAGTCGAAACCCACAAAGGCTACAGCATCTTCGCCTACCACCTGGCCCCGGACTATGACTTTAAGCAGGATATCCTTTCGTTTGGGGATGCAGTGGAGGTTTTGGAGCCTATAAGCCTTAGAGATCAAATCGGTGCGGTCGTTATTAGTCTACATAAAATATATAAATCATAATCAACATGTTATCGGACGAAAAGCAAGTCCAGTATTTCAAGAGGATGATTGTGCCCTACGAGAAGAAAGGGGAAAAGAAGTATGCAATTTTACAATATGTCCGGGGCGCAGGAAACGAACTTGAAGAAAAGTTTTGGCAGGATCATTCATCATCACGAATGGCGTTTGACCTCTATTCATGGATGCAGGAAGAGAAGTATTCTGAGATTAAGGACTTCTCTTTTGAGTTCCAACTTCCACGATTGAATAGTGGGGGAATGGGACCGAATATGGATGTGTATATAGAAACCGAAGATGAGATTATTTTCGTAGAAAGCAAGTTCACAGAAAAGGCCAACTTGAACTATAGAAATCCCAACAAGAAAGGGGAAACGTATCTTAGCCCGGCCTATTACGCGAACTTTCACGGGAAAGATCAGATGACTCTGGATAAAAGGTTTTATGACTGCAGTTATGCTGAGAGGTTTGCGATTTTTACCAAAGAATGGGAAGAGGAGATGATCGCGCATCCATCATGGAGAAAAAGAGGACGCGTAGACTGGTTTGAGCCGAAGCAGGAGACATGTCATCTTTGTGGGATCTTTTTCTATTTAAAACAGCATCCAGAATTGATAAAAGAGAAAAGCATTCGATTGTTGAACATCTATTGGAAGATGGATGGTGATGAATACTCTGATATGGAGCGAGCGTTTTTATCCAAAGCACAAACGCTGATTGATGAAGTTGTTAAAATAGAGAACTTCCAAATTAAAGATTTCAAAATAGGGGCTTTTTCGATTCAGGAAATGCTTGATAATAACTCTCTGCTTTCACACCATATCCACTTCCCGTTAGGTTTATCGGATGAGATAAAAAACAGAAATAGCGCTATTGTCGGCGATAGGAAAAGAGGACAGTTTTAAAACCAATCTGTTTGTGCTTACTATTTAACACCGGCGAGATCCTTCTACTCTCTGGCACCCGAGGGCTTTCTATGGCTATCCGGTGTCGGAGATTTCTTTTTCTGGGACATCTGCCATATTTCTGCCGAAGGTCCAACTACTTTTGCCGAAAAACTTTCGATATGGCAGACATCAATCTTGAAATTCCTGATTATCCGAACGGGCACATGACCTTCATCAGTTTCGATGACGCAGACCGCGTCCTGCCCCGTGCCGCCGAGGTCGTGTCTGAGCTTCTTAACAAGTGGAACACGAATGTTGCTTTCATCTCGCTGACCGGCCGCAGCGAATCCCTGCGGGCGCTCGTCAAGAACGAATCCAAGGTCGCCCAGCTCCACACCATCGACCAAAAGAATCCTACCCCCGAAGTGATCCTCCGCAAAGCCCGGGGGCTGGTCAACCGCCACTTCGTCCGCGCAATCATCCTGGAGGGCGTCCCCATCAGCCCCGAACTCGCCGACGAGTGGCACGATCGCTTCAAACACTGGTCCCGCACCCACGAAATCTTCATCGGCCCCTGCGCTGATGAAGATTTCTGATCTTTTATCCTATTTCGTTTGGCGATTCGGGTTGAGTCTCCTATCTTTGTTAGAGGCCGTCCCCTTAGGGGAATGCGACAACTTGGAATAACACTATTTCTAATAGCATGATTGATATCTCAAATACGCTTGCTGAGTATCTTAAAAGCTTCTCCGGTGCGAAAGAAGATGGCAAAAATTTACGCGAGGATTCTTTGCTGCCTTCTTTTCAACAGATTGCAGGTAAGTTGCTTAATGGTGGCCATTTTGTCGTGGCCGATGAGAATGATGAGGTCATGCGGCGCGTGTTCTTGCACGAAGTGGAGTTCTACTATCACGAAGAATTTGATGGTGGCGTAAAAGACTACATCGTATATCATCGGAATCCGGAGGATCCGAATAAATGCCCCAAAACGCTGCCGGCATTTCCCATTGGCAGCTTGCATACTCATGTCTCCGGTGTTGATATTACCTTTGAAGACAACCAAGACCCGAATAATCCTAGATATCGTGCATCAGTGCTAGTTCGCTCTTTTCGCGTTGAAGAAGAGAAGAAGATCCCGGGGCTGTGCTTTTCTAAGGCGGTTGACGGACGCCCGACCTATTTCTACAATGCCTTGTTTATGGGCACAGATGTGATTGGAGGCAAGGCGAAAGTTTTCTGGCAAAATAACAATGTGAAGCAATGTGATGAACCCAAATGTAAGCCCAGACACAATGTAGGGAAGTTTGAAGTGAAGACGCACAAAACGGGCTACGAATATCACGTGAAGAAGAAGCCTTTTGAACAGGACGAACGTCTGTGGGCCTTTTATCTATAGTGTTGAATAATCGGTAGAGAATATTATGTCACTAAAGGAAGAATCAGTCTTGATGAATGACGCGGAAAACCGCGGGAATTTCGAGTCCGTTATGAGTTGTATCGTCGCCTGGACATTGAAGATGTGCGACGAGAATCATCATAAAGGCCATGTCGACAATGTGCTTCTACTAGAGTGCCGAAAGATCCTTTCAAGATTGATCGGAAAAGATGTCACACAGTTGAGTTGTAGCGTCGAGACATATCTTGAATGGAAGAAGATAGATCTTGTGGCCGAGGTCTACCTTAAAGAGCTTGATGAGTATCATGTTTTCCTATTCGAGAATAAAGTCTGCGCAGGGCTTCCTTCTCACGAACTTCCGACGAACAAGAAGGTGTTTCATGAATACTACGATACAGAGAAGAAGTATATGCCGCATCATATCCTTCTGTGTGCCTATAGCGTCCCAGATTATATGGCCAAGCAATGTAAAGAAGAGAAATTTGAGGCTCTTACGTTAGAGACCCTCACTGATTACAATGCCCCTGATACTGGGAATGCCATTTTTGACGAATTCTGGAGACGCTCCTGGTAATGAGGTGCCCCCAAGAAGTAGGACGGTTACACACCAAATTAATATTATCTTTGCATTACGCAAATCCGTTGTCTAGTAACCCGTTAAAATGGAACGCTGCAGCATGACATCTGACGCCAACAATAATCTTAACGCATCGGAACTTGACCCCCGCCGGGCCAAACTTTAACAGTGCGAATGGGTGCATGATGGAACAGAAGAAGATCTGGCGGAAATCAAGCAAAAAGGTATCGTTGCATAGAGAGAATCAGATCAGGGGTGGGGAGGTCTCCTTTGCAAAAATGGGAAAGCCTATTTCCGGCTGCCAACCGGCATTGAATCGCTTCAGTTACCCTGCGGACAAAGAAAAGAAATCAGAAGCAACACCCTGCCAGGCTGGCAGTGCCTCTATTGCGGCCTTGGTCGCTTCCTGATTCTGCGGGAAGAATACTTCCAAAGATTCCTCGAACTGACACAGAGCATCGGCAATAACGCTGAACTCTATTCGGTTGGATTTGGTGCCCTTTGTTCAATCCTTAAAGAATCCGAGTAGAACGAAAGCGGTCGCGCCCGACGGCCCTCATCCGGGCCGTCCGGCTTCTAACCACTGCCCCCCTTCGCGTCGAGACTGCGGCAATCATCCTCCCGGATGACGCCGCAGACTCTTTGGCCCTCACACTTCATGCCTTGCACGTTCCCCGCATTATTTGTCTTGTTGAGCGTTAATAAACTTTCGCTATATTTGCGTAAGTTAGTTTTACATAATATGTTTGATACTTGGACGATTAAGCGGATAGGAACCATTTCGAAACAAGGTTCTGATCTGGTTCTGCCTCTGGAGTTGGAAGATTCTTACGGGAATCTTCATAGCTATGAGCTTCATCAATCTTGTGGGGGGCATTTGTCTCTTTGGAAAGGGCTTTCATTGGTTGATGTTAACTCGCCAGAAGATATAGATATCTATTCCCTAACTATTGGCAGTACGCTGGAAGTTTCGTTGTCCATTCCTAACACAGAATTGAACAGATGATTTAGGACAAAATTCGGCATTGGTTTAAGACCTTCGTTGAACGCCAAATAACCATTGATGGGTTTGTTTGGGAATACCAGCGTTACTGCAATTAATGGACGAATTGAAAATATAACGGTTAACAATAGCCGAGCATTTATATTAACGAGGGCGTTGATTCATAGTTTTGGAGCAGACCGGGGGGCTCTGTTGCCCATTTATGACTGTTTTTATAAGATATGTGGCCAGACAAAGAAAGTGAAATAGACTATCTGAATTTCGGATATTTGGTGGATATGGTGGCAGATATTGCGACCAATCGGGAGTTGTCCCCATCCACTATCGGACTTTATGGTGATTGGGGGAGCGGAAAGTCGAGTCTGATGAAATTGGTTCGTCAGAAGATAGAGAACCGCAACAAGGCGGTAAGGGGCGGAGATAAAGAGACTGGGCAACTTAAATCGTTGTGCATCGAGTTCAATGGTTGGCTTTTCGAGGGTTATGAAGATGCCAAGACCTCGCTTTGTGGGGTGATTTTAGATTCTCTTGCAGATGAACGTCGATTTGGCCCCAAAGTCGCCGATAAGGCTAAGGAGCTACTCCAAAAGATTGACTTTAAGAAAATTCTTGGGAAGGGAGTCAAATATGGGCTGGACTATCTGCTTACTGGTGGCATTGGATCTTTGGCTGACCTTACACTTAGCAGTGTGCTGGCCTCGCTAAAAGACTCGGCCGCCAAGGTTGATCCCAAGCAAATAGAAGAACTGCTTACGAAGATTAAGGCCGACGAAAAAACGCGTACAGAAATCAAGAATTTCCGGAAGGAGTTTGGTGAACTGCTGGCAGATAGTAAAGTCGAAAACCTTGTGGTGTTTATTGATGAACTTGACCGATGCTTGCCTGACACTATTTTGGAGATTTTCGAGGCTATGCGCCTTTTCCTATTTGTGGACGGGACTTCGTTTGTGATAGGGGCTGATCAACGTTTGATACAATATGCCATCAAGAGCAAGTACAAAGAGGTCCCGGGCAATAACCTTGACATTGGAAAGGAATATCTGGAAAAAGTCGTTCAGTACCCCATCACGATTCCCGAACTCAACAAGCCTGAGGTGAACCAATACCTTTCATGCCTGCTGTTGGAAAAGACACTGAGTGCTGAAGAGTTTAAACAACTTCTCACTGTCATATATAGCCTGCATCCTGAAGAAGAACTGACCATAGAACTTATCAAAGAAAAACAATCATCTATAGCTGACAAGTGTCGAGATGATATGGCGCTGGCTCGTCAGATTTCCTCTGTCCTTGCTCCCAGTATCAATGGTAATCCGAGACAGTGTAAGCGGTTTCTCAATATGCTCTATATGCGGATGATTATGGCTCGTTCGCGTCATGTGGAACTTGACAAGAATATTCTTGCTAAACTCATGCTTGCTGAGTATTTCAATCCGGATTTTTTCAAGGCTCTTACTAAGCCGGAGAATCGGGAGCTATTCAAGGCTTATGAGCAAGGAGTAGATTTGACCGAAGACAACCCATTCGCTGGATGGAAGGACAAGGATTGGGTGAAGGGATGGATGAAGAATGGCACTGACCTCGGCGATGAGAAACTTGACAAATATGTTTACTTTGCCAATGCTAAGAATCGTTATGGCCAATCCAATCTAGATCTGCTTAGTCCGACGGCGCGTAAATGTTATGAGTATCTTGTGGATGGTACAGAAACAAACCGTAACAAGGCGATCATTATGGTTAAGGACCTCACTCCTGGCGAGAAAGCCATCATCTCCTCTGAGGTGTTCTCTGTAATAGAGAATTCATCTGCGATGAATGAATTGGTGTTGCGTTCCTATGCTGACTTCTGTGCAGCGGCCAATATGATAGAGGAAGCTCTGAAGAAAATGTTGGAGCAACCCGCAAGCAAATATTCGGCTGAATCTTATGCGCAGCTGGCCTCCTTCAGGAACAAACTCTCGGATGTTGAAGCCAAACAGCTTAAAGATCATCTTTATCAGAATGAAAGTATAAAAAGCACAATAGATCGCGATGAGCAAATGAATAATACTTTAAAAAAAATAGTTAATCGTAAGTAATGGGAACATCAAATCTTTATAAAGGCCCCAAAAAGACGGTGTTGTTGCCTCCCGACTATAGTCCTGAAGAAGGAGAGGGGGGGGCGGAACCGGTTGCTGTCCCAGAAGGAACAGACCCGGGTGCGGAAATGCCAGAAGACGGTGGGCAGCAAGAAACCCCCGCGGGGAAAATTCCTGAAACGCTGGATAGTGGCGAGGCGCAACAGCCTTCACTGTCTAGCAGTGGTTGGAGCTCGGCGCGTAGTGGTATGACCCGAGCGATGAACAATCGTAGTTCGCACAATATAAAGTACGCCATCAGTACTTACACCAAAGCTCTTGGCGGTCATAGCAATGCTACTCGCCAGGCCACCACAGCCCGTCGGACGGCTGGTGTGATCTATGCATACTTTGCGGGCTCCCCGGAGACTATTCGCAAGCGATTTGAAGAGGCCGGTATCCAGTTTGAAGGACGTAGCACTAAGGATATTTTCGGCGATATCTTCTTATTGCTTGCACCTGTTCCTAATGACCTTGAAGATAGTTTGGCAAACAAAGCCCTGCAAGAAACCTTCGCGAATGTCGCTGTCGATGATAGCATTGACCTTAGCCAGCTTGACGGATTTAATGAGGGCCTGCTTCAGCGTCTAGTAGGAGAGATGATAAAGCACTATATTTTTGACAAATTGGTGCAACAGACTGAGCAAGGCGCGCTCAAAAGGTGTGACGGCAACTCGCGGAAACTGCAGGAACTTGAGAAAGCAATTAAGATATATATCGATGGCATCGTTGATGGTGTCGTGGGCGATGTGGTAAGAAGTGGCTTTAACCCTGCTGACTTCAATGAGGTGGTAGAGATCCTGTTCGATGCTGCCTATCAACGTATGGAGGAACTATGATGAAGAATAGTTTTGTTTTTACACTGTCGAGCTCTGACACGTATCATGTCGAAGGGGCAAGTCGAGTTAACTTAAACAACCCGTCCGATTTTAGATATACCTTCTGGCGTCCCATAGAGGGCCGGAAGCAAATGTATGTTACACCTCGACGGTTCCAGGATGTTGCTCTTGACCTTTTATATGTATCTCTGATGGTGTTCTATGCGGATCGGAAAGTGGTGCGTGCTAACCAGGATGATGCTTGGACTCGCAGTTTTGAACTATACATTCCTGTCAAATGTCTTCAATTATGGGAGCATTGCATGCCTACGCTGAAGGCCGCACTTGATTTTCTCACTGGCGACCATTGGACGCTACATTTCAGGAACTATACTCCATTGACTGATAACGAAGAAGCCTACAGAAAAGGTCGCTGCCGTTATCGTCGCTCGGTGTGTAAGATTGACACTAATACTTTTTGTATGCTCTCGGGCGGATTGGATTCCTTCATTGGGGCCATCGACTTACTTACGATGGGGAAGCGGCCTTTCTTTATAAGTCATTATGGTGGAGGTAAGGGCGTAAAAGATTATCAGGATAGTATCGTAACTTCGCTTTCAGCACATTTCGGCGTCAGTAAAATTCGCTTTTTCCGTTTTTATGCGGCGGCTATGGCTGGCGCAGAAGAATCAACGCGTTCACGTTCGTTGATGTTTTTTGCTCATGCCATTGCTATAGCGTCTGGAATGGGGCATCATGTAGACTTGTATGTGCCAGAGAATGGAGTTATATCTCTTAATATTCCTCTTACACCCATGCGACTCGGGAGTCTGAGTACACGAACAACGCATCCCTATTTTATGGGGCTATTACAACAATTGCTCGATGAGTTGGCCCTTGATGTTTCTCTCATTAATCCATACCAGTTCCAGACTAAGGGGGAGATGATGCGGGAGTGCAAAGACGGGGCGTATCTCAATAGTATGTTTCACAAGACCCTCTCCTGCTCACACCCTGATCAGGGCCGGTGGACAGGAGAAGGTGTGGGCCATTGTGGAGAATGCCTCCCTTGTACTATCCGGAAAGCTGCCATCCAACGGGCTGGACTCACTGATAATTCAATATACCGCCACCATTATGAGACCCCGACAGGGAAAGAGGCGTTGAGGTCTTATAGGTTGGGGCTTGCCTCTCCTAAGTATCCACTTGCTGCCATCCAAATGTCGGGGCCGGTGAAGTATCGCAGGGCAGAGTTTGCGGAACTATACGAAAAAGGAATTAAAGAATTAAAAGATTATTTAGACACTGTTTGATGGAATACCTATACGACACTCATTTCCATCTCGACCTGCAGAAAGACCGAACTGCGGCCATACGCGAGATAGAAATGCACCGGATATACACCATAGCTGTCACCAACCTGCCAGATCTTTATAGAAAAGAAAGAGCGGAGACTGCCAGCAAGTTCATCCGCTTTGCTCTGGGCTTCCATCCTGAACTCGTGCATCAATATCCGTCACAGATTCCTCTAATGTGGGAAATGCTGCCGGAGGCCCGTTACATTGGGGAGGTGGGGTTGGACTTTTCCGACAAAAGCCATCGGAAAGAGCAGGAGGCCTTTTTCGGCGAGCTAGTGGAACGGTGCCGGTATGATAGTAGCAAGATATTGACTATTCACTCCCGCAAAGCCGTACGAGAGGTACTTGATACAGTTGGCAAAGATTTTCGTTTCAGAGCCATCCTCCATTGGTTTACTGGTAGCAAGGAAGAACTGCAAGAAGCAATAGAGTCTGGCTTCTATATATCAGTCAATGGGGCGATGATTGCCTCCCCAAAGTTCAATAGCTTATTGCCTATCATCCCAAATGAGAGGCTTCTGCTAGAAACCGATAGTCCTTTCACTTATGGACGAGGTACTCATGCCGATACATTGTGTGGGATTAAAGTGCAACTGGAAGGATTACGAGACGAACTGTCTCTGTGGAATAACTTTACGAGAGTCCTACATTAAAGATTAGGTGAGAATGCAGTGTTATATTGCTGGATGTTCTGACAATTAGGCTTTTGTAAGGCTGCGGAAACTACTGGATAAGGTAACGCCTTTCTGTGTAGGGCAAGAAGCGGCCACGCTGCGTATCCGCAGCAGGACGCGGAGGGGCTAATCAGATGGCTGTAATAAGTAACTTTGCTTGTACATTTTTTGGCAAAGGTAAATGGACATTTTTTCGTAAAGTAAAATGTACATCCTAGCCGGAAAAAACAAAGGCATCCATAACTTTCTAAATCACTACAAATACAAAGGTTATGGATGCACAAGGACTCGCGCGTTCGCAAAGGAAACTCGTGATGTGGAAGGCGAGGAGCGGGGAGCGAAGCGGCCCACTGTGCGCCCCAGACCCCGGCGGGGCTATATCGACGATGGGTCTTCCCGGTCCCAGGGGTCGCCGAAGTCGTCCTGGCGGTCCCATTCCCAGTCGTCGTCGCGGTCGGTGGCTTCGTCGTCGTTGTTGAGGAAAAGATGTCCTACATCATCACCGGCTGTAAAGCCTAAAAACCATCCTTCAGGAATTTCCTCAGGGAAAGATGCGTAATGCCGTTTTCGTCCCTTTGCGTCAGGAGCGGTGTGGCAC
>Ga0310786_10003070_pt1 | contig 24628 bp, 20 predicted proteins | sample AusTroGonzalo_MG_FD_203881 | JGI IMG/M metagenome (GOLD analysis project Ga0310786, IMG submission 203881) | Bovine rumen microbial communities from tropical cattle in Woodstock, Queensland, Australia - Gonzalo_03 (v2) (version 2) | ecosystem: Host-associated > Mammals > Digestive system >...
ATGGCAACTATTAAGACAATGAACAACATTTCCAAGAAAGGCTTGGGCTTGTTTGGCCCGTTCTACCAGGTTTCCGATTCTATCGAAAATCCGGATGCTATCTTGGTGCGTTCTGCTCAGGTCGATACGGATAACTTCAATGGCCTTTTGGCTGTCGCCCGCGCCGGTGCTGGCGTGAACAACATCACGATTGACAAGGCTTCTGCAAAGGGCATTTGCGTGTTCAACACTCCGGGTGCAAACGCAAACGCTGTTGCCGAACTCGTGATGACCGTGCTTGGCATGGCTGTCCGTAACGCTGACAAGGCTGCTGCTTGGGTCAAGGGTCTCGACGTGAACGATCCGGATCTCGCTAAGACGGTCGAAAGCGGCAAGAAGAAGTTCGCTGGTATGGAACTTGCCGGCAAGACTCTCGGTGTTGTTGGCCTCGGCAAGATTGGCGTGCTCGTTGCTAACTATGCTCGTTGGAAGAACATGCGCGTGATCGCATACGAACCGTATCCGAACGCAAACAACATGCACGAACTTTCTAACAAGGTCGAAATTGCTGATCTCGACACCGTGATTGCAAATTCTGACTTCCTCACGGTTCACGTTCCGTTCATCAAGGGCGTTACCGAAAATCTCCTCAACCGCAAGAACCTCGCTCAGTTCAAGGGTTCCTACATCATGAACTTTGCTCGTGGTGGCATCGTTGAAATGGATCCGGTGAACGAAATGCTCGCTTCTGGTTCCCTCCAGGGCTACCTCTGCGACTTCCCGACTGCAGACCTCATCAAGAACGACAAGGTCACTTGCTTCCCGCACCTCGGTGCTTCTACCGAAGAAGCCGAAGAAAACTGCGCAGTCATGGCTGTCGAAGAATTGAAGGACTACATCGAATACGGTTGCGTCCGCAATTCCGTGAACTTCCCGGCTCTCGTCGATCATCCGCATGCTGGCATCAAGAGCCGCGTGGTCGTGATCAACCAGGACGTTCCGAACATGATCTCTGAAATCACGAAGGTCTTCGGTGCAGAAGGCATCAACATAGCTTCCTTCAGCAACAAGAGCAATGGCAAGATCGGTTACAACCTCGTTGACGTCGAAAGCAAGGTCGATGATTCCATCGTCGAAAAGCTTTCCAAGCTCGACAAGGTCATCAAGGTCCGCGTGATTCATTTCTAGACGAAAGAACGGTGCTTCGCACCTACAGACGAGAGACTAAAGAGTAATAATGGTGCTTCGCACAGAATGAAAAAATCTTTCGTCTTTCGTCTATCAGCGCAGCGATCTATCGTCTAATTATACATCGCTTCGATTTGTTCGGCGTACCGTTTTTCAGCGACGGTGCGCCGAATTTTTAATGTAGGGGTCAAGAGCCCAGATTCAATGGTGAGTTCGTCACCGACTAACGTCCATTTGCGAATTTGTTCCCAATGGTTCAACTTTTCGTTGATGTGCTCGATGTGCTTTTGGATGGCATCGCGGACAAGTGGCGAATCAATCGCATTTTCGATGGAGTAGTCTTCGCTTTGGGGCTTGAGCATACGGCGGACACCGACCGGATTGAGCCAGATGATGGCCGATGCAAATTTGCGGTCGTTCGCGATGACCAACGCCTGCTCAATGAGCGGATGACGGATGATTTCGAGTTCGATGGGGTTCGGGCTCACGTATTTTCCGGTGCTCGTCTTGAGCAATTCCTTGATGCGGCCTGTAAAGTACAGGTAGCCGTCATCGTCAAAATAGCCTTGGTCTCCAGAACGATAGAATCCGTCTGCGGTAAAAGCGGCTGCGTTTAAGTCTGCGCGATTGTGGTAGCCTTTGAAAACGCTTTCGCCTTTGACTTGAATTTCGCTGTTGTCGCCAATGCGGACTTGAAGATGGGGGAGCGGCTTACCGATAGAACCTGGCTTTATCGCTTGTTCGCAATTTGCGGAAACGACCGGCGAGCATTCTGTCATGCCGTAACCTTCAAAGACGGGGAGGCCGATGTTCAACAAGAATCGCAGAATGGATTTGTTCAAGGCACTACTGCCCGAAATAATCATGCGGAAGTTTCCGCCGACGGCTTCGCGCATTTTCTTGTAGACGAAGAAGTTGAAAAGGCGATGCAAAAGGCTTGGGCATTTATTGGGATCTTTAATCTTCGCCATTTTGATGGCGTGCCTGACGAGAAAACGCTTCAGTCCTTTAGCACGGTCTGCTGCCGTCGTCATGCTTTCGTAAAGGCGTTCGAGAATGCGCGGGACCACAATCATGATGGTCGGGCGGACTTCACGTAGAATGTGCGACAGGTTCTTTGGATTGTCGCCAAAGTAAATCGGGACTTCGCTCAGGATGTAAAAGTAAACGGCCATTCGTTCGAGAACGTGAGCGACCGGGAGAATGGTTAAGCAGGAATCTTTTTTCTTGTCGAAGTTGAATATGGGCTTCAAATTCTGAATTTGTACCAACATATTCCTGTGCGTGAGTTCAACTCCCTTGGGACGCCCTGTGGAACCGCTCGTGTAGATGATGCTGAAAATATCGTCGGGCTTTATCGTCTTCAGTTGATTCTCGATCCATTCCATTTGCGCGGGATCGTCAATGAATTTTGAGCCGGCTCGAATCAGTTCGTCCCAATAAATTCCGTTGGCGGGGAGGGAGGAATCCTTCTTGATGCAAATGATAGACTTGAAAATCGAGAGGTTTTCTAGGAGCGGCGCATCAAGGTCTTCGACAGAATCGATGATGAGAATTTTGACGTTCGCATCGTTACACTGGTACAAAAAATTTTCGGACGAAATGTTCGGGAATAGCGGGACTGTTCGCGCGTGATTCAGCTGTATGGCGATGTCCGCGATAATCCAATTTGGAGCGCTCGGGGCGATGATGCCTACGCTTTCGTTCGCGTGTAAACCGAGATCGTGTAGTACGAGTGCTAGTGCCAGTGTGTTCTTTTTGATGGCTTTTCTGGAATAGTGAACCCACTCGCCGTCTTTACGGTGAAACCAGCCCTTGAAGGCTCTGTGGTCGCAGTTCGTGAGGAACATGGATGGCAGTGATGTAAACTGAAGCGTTTCCATGTTTTTAAAATAAATAACTTTTTTTCAATATTACATTAATTTTGATTTTTTTTGGATTATCGGCTTTATTCGGTGTTTTGCATTATATTTAGTGTATGCTGAAAAAGTTAAGCGACTACGAAAACGAACTTTTGAAAATGGTGTCGCAGGGGAATCCTTTGACGCCGGAACAGCTGTTGTCGGTGCGGACGCACATCGGCTTTTTTCAGCATGAGCGCTTGGTCCACGAGCTCGTGATGATTTTGTTTGCTATCCTCACGGTGGGCGGGATACTTTTTTTGATGGTGGTTCCCGAGATTTCGGTGGTGGCGCTCGACGTGCTGTTCTTTGCGCTCTTGGTGCCGTATGTGAAGCATTACTACGGGCTTGAGAACGGGGTGCAAAGGTTGTATGACGCGTACGAGAAACTTGAAAAGCTAAAGTAAATGGGACTGGATTCTTCGAATGCTGCGCATTCTCAGAATGACATGCAAGGAGTCCGGGATGACGACGTAAAAAAAACAGCAAGTCTGTGAGAACTTGCTGTTTTAATCATTTAAGCCGAGAGTCGCGGCGGTTTGCTGCGATTACTTCTTCGGGGTAATGAATTCCAAACCACCCATGTACGGACGCAGCACTTCAGGAATCTTGAGAGAGCCGTCTTTCTGCTGGTAGTTGTCGCAGATACCGACCATCACGCGCGGAGTGGCGAGGCCAGAGCCGTTAAGCGTGTGGAGGAAGACGTTCTTGCCGTTGACCTTCGTCTTGATGTTAGCGCGGCGAGCCTGGTAGTCTTCGAAGTTCGAGCAGGAGCTGACTTCGAGCCACTTCTTTTCGACCGGAGCGTAGACTTCGAGGTCGTAGCACTTGGCTGCACCAAAGCCGAGGTCGCCCTTGCAGAGAGCCAAGCGGTGGTACGGAAGGCCGAGCTTTTCGAGGAGCTTTTCACCAAAGCGGGTGAGTTCTTCGTGGTCTTCGTAGCTGTGTTCCGGATGAGCGAAGTAAACCATTTCAACCTTGTTGAACTGGTGCAAGCGGAGGAGACCGCGAGTGTCCTTACCGTAAGAACCTGCTTCACGACGGAAGCAAGCGGAGTAAGCACAAATGCGCTTCGGAAGTTCAGATTCCGGAATCACTTCGCCAGAGTAGAGGTTCGTGAGCGGGACTTCTGCCGTCGGGATGAGGAACAGATCGTCATCCTTGTCGCAACGGTACATGTCTTCTTCGAACTTCGGGAGCTGACCCGTGCCGCGCATGGTGTTGCGGGTAACGAGGTACGGCGGAGTGAATTCTTCGAAGCCGGCCTTCTGGTGTTCGTCGAGGAAGAACTGGATGAGGGCGCGTTCGAGGCGAGAGCCGAGACCGCGGTAAACCGGGAAGCCGGAACCAGAAATCTTGGCGCCACGTTCAAAGTCAAAAATGCCAAGGCGTTCGCCGAGAGTCTTGTGGTCGACGCGGGCGAAGTCATCGTTCTTGGTGTAGTAGTCAAACGGGATCGGACCGTCTTTTTCGACAACGTTATCGCTGGAGTCCTTGCCTTCCGGAGAACGCGGAGCGATGTTCGGAACGTGCATGAGCATTTCGGTCTGCTTGTAGTCAAGTTCCTTGAGCTTCTTGTCGAGTTCGTCAATCTTGTTGCCGAGTTCGCGTGTGGCGGCCTGGGCTTCGTCAGCGTTTTCGCCCTTCTTCTTGAGTTCGCCAATCTTCTTGGACTGGGCGTTGCGTTCACTCTTGAGGCGTTCGACTTCGGTGAGGAGCGGGCGGCGTTCGTTATCGACGGCGAGCACGTCACGAAGGCTTACGGTCGTATATTTCTTTTCGGTTTCAGCAATATAATATTCCGGATTTTCACGGATCTTTTTAATATCAAGCATTTGATTGCCTCGGTTGATAAAATTTTCAAGTGCAAATATAGAATTTAGACGACAAATGCGTAAGGCGAGTGATGCGCGAAAACTTGTTTTCGCATATCTGAGCCTAGCATTTGGGACTTGAACGAAGTGAAAGTCCAAAGACGAGAGAATTGCATGCTAAAAATAGTTGCAAATATATTGTCGATATTTTCTTTGTTGTAGTTCTTTACACCGATATTTAAAAGGCCTCGGGCGCACTTCTGTGATTTGGGTATACATTATGCATGGGATGGTGTAGGGGGTGAGTTGGATGAAACATAAACAATGAAGAAATTCCGAGGAGTACTATAATGAAATTTCTTTTGTTGCCCTTGCTCGCTGTATCATTCGCCTTTGCACAATGGGGTGGCGGCGGTGGAGGAAAGTCCTTAAACGACTATAAAAAAGTGTCTGTTTCTGGCAGAGATATCCATGTCTACGCACCGTCTGATCTTAAGGCCAAGAGCCCGCTTTTGATTTCGTGCCACGGCATGGACCAGGATCCCAATTACCAGCAGTCCAATACCCACTGGGAAACAGTTGCCGATACGGCAAGCTTTGTCGTAGTCTACCCGAGAGGTGGAACGGGTATGAGCACCTGGGATATCAGTGGTGACAAGGATACCAAATGGGTCGAGCAGATTATCGATCAAATGCAAAAAGACTACGACATTGATACCAAGCGCGTGTATCTTTCGGGCTTCTCCATGGGTGGTATGTTTACCTACAATGCGATGAGCAAGATTGCAAACAAGATTGCAGCCTTTGCTCCTACTTCCGGCACAAACGTGATGGGGGCTTCTAAAGCTCAGCGTCCGGTTCCTATCATCCATCCGCACGGAACTACCGACGATGTTCTGCAGTACAATCAGGTAGAAGGCTTCCTCAAGAATTATCGTGACCAGTTCCATTGCCCGTCGCAGGCAGAAGTCCAGGACAATTATCCCCATCAGGGTGAAAGGGCTACGATGTACACTTGGGGCCCCTGCGATAAGGGTGTCTATATCAAGCACATGAAGCTTGAAGGCCGTGGTCACATGCCTTCTAAGAACGAAGTTTCGGATATCTGGAACTTTGTAAAGCAGTGGAACGTTGATGGTCTTATTAGTGATCAAACTCAGGAATCTTCTTCTAGCGTAGCAGAATCTTCGTCGTCTGAAACGGCTAAGTCTTCTAGCAGCGTAGCCTCTGCAGAATCTTCTAGTAGCGGTACTGCTGCATTGCTTAATGATCCTAGCATGCTCTCAGTTTCTGTGTTCAGTGCCGACAACCACATCGTCGTCGCCAATGCCCAGGGTAAAACCATTTCTGTGTTCAACAGCCTTGGTCATCTTGTTTGCACGACTCGCGGTCTCGGAAACCAGCAGAAGGTTTATACCGGAGCCAAGGGTATGTACATCATTAAAGTAGGTGGCAGAACGTTCAAAACTTCGCTCTAGGATTTGACAGAATTGTAATGTTTAAGGCACTCCCTTGCGGAGTGCTTTTTTCCCATCAGACGTTTTTTTATAAATTTATCCCATGTTTTCTAGGAATGTAACTCGATTGCTTTGCTTTGTTGCTGCCGTTATGCTTACGGCTCTTTTGTCCGGTTGCTACAGCTTTACCGCATCGACACTCCCGAGCCATATCAAGACGGTCAACATCCATGAAGTCGAGGACAAGACGCTCGATCCGGTGCTTGCCAACAATATCCATGAAGCCGTCGTTGATATGTTCAAGCGCAATGCAGGTGGCGTCCGTTTGGTGAATGAAGACGCCAATGCCGATTTTGAAATTACGCTTTTAAGTTATACGAACAAGCCGGAAAACTATAACAGCAATAGCGACGTGGAAACGTATCGAGTGACCATCCGCGTCGAAGTCAAATTTTACGACAACGTAAAAGAACGCATTATCTACGAAAGCAAGTCCTTGTCGGCAGATGGTGTGTATGATGTGCAGGCGAACGAGACCGAAGACCGCCATGGCCAGACTCGTGCCGTCGAAAAACTCCAAGACCTGATTGTCTCGAACGCCCTCGCTAAATGGTAGCGGCGGAGCCGCCGGTGAGCGATGAGGAGAGAGTAATCTGTCATTCTGGAGGGCTAAGCCCGATAGGATCCAAAGCGATTTTAGACGAAAGTGTCCGAAAAAAAAGTGACTCGGCAATATCAAGACGAATCTTGCCGAGTCTAGGGTTGGTTTGGAGTACCACAAATATGCTTATTTTCTTACAGTTTGTTAAGCCCTAAGAGCGAATTTTCTTGAAAAAATGCAAAAAAATGCGATGAACGGGCCTTTTTACAGGACTTCTTGCAATGTAATGGGTTTTTCGTTCAGCAAAGCTTCGGTAAGTTCGCTCCCTTTGTAGGTCAACTTTAACGAGAAAAACGGTTCGCCACGTTCGAGGAGCGCAAGGAAAATCAAGTCGCCATCCCAGTGCGGGAGTTCCTTGACTCTTTGCTTGTCCACCCATTCTAGAACACCCTCGTCGCATTCCTTGATAGAGCCCGTAAATTCGGTAGCGGTAAACAGGTGCATGAACTCGGTCTGGTCCATGCCATCGCTGATGAAGGTCACAATGCCGCGGTACTTGGGATGGATGAGCGTAAGGCCTGTTTCTTCGAGCGCTTCACGATGGATGCAGTCTTCGGGAGATTCCCATTCTTCGAACTTGCCTCCGATGCCGATCCACTTGTCCTTGTTGATGTCGTTTTTTTTCTTGATACGGTGGAGGAGGAGGTACTTGTTGTCTTGTTCGATGTAGCAGAGGGTGGTATTGATCATGCTTTAAATATAGAATTGTTTGGGAATATGCTGTTTTTGGTGGGTTTTGATAAAAAAAATTGCCATGATTGCATTAAGAATGTATAATTATTGTATGAAATTCGAAATATTTAACGGGCGTTGATACTATGCAGAATTTGGAGAAGGAAATAACTGTAGATTCAAAACTCGAAAATATCGATACTCTTACCGAGTTTGTCGAACAAGCCCTTGAGCCGTATAATCCGTCGCCCAAGGCAGTCATGCAAATATGTGTGGCGATTGATGAATTGTTCAGTAATGTTGTTCGTTATTCGGGATCTTCTAAAATGAAATTGATTCTGGATGTGAACGGGGACGTGCTGACGGCGACGTTGACCTTTATCGACGAAGGGGTTGAATACGATCCTTTAGCGAAGAAAGATCCGAATGTGAAACTTCCGGCTGAAGATCGTGAAATTGGTGGACTCGGAATCTTTTTGGTGAAAAAGACGATGGATGGTGTTGAATACAAACGTGATGGTCAACAGAATATCCTGAAAATTGTCAAAAAATTAACTTAGAAGTTTTTAAAAATTTAAAAGAGAGGCTTATAAATGCAAATCAAGAAAAATGTTGAAGGCTCTGTGATGTCGATTGCCTTGGAAGGGCGCTTGGATACGATGACCGCACCTTTGCTGGAATCTGAAATCCAGGGCAAGCTGGATGGTATTACCGATCTGCAGATGGACTTCGAAAAGTTGGTCTACATTTCTTCTGCGGGCTTGCGTGTTTTGCTTTCCGCACAGAAAGTGATGAATAAACAAGGAAAGATGGTCATCAAGAATGTGTGTGCCGAAATCAAGGAAATCTTTGAGGTTACCGGATTCTCGGATATTCTGACGGTCGTCTAGTTTCCTAATCGATAGCTGAGACTGTTTGCGTTAGACAGGGAATGACGCAAACTCCATCTCTGTGAATAAAGCCCTCGGGATTACCCGAGGGCTTTTATAATTGGCAATAACGTGTCACCCCGGACTTGTTCCGGGGGCACCTTTTATTACTTCACACCGATAAGGCTGAGGTCGCGAACGGCACCCTTGTCAGCAGACGATGCCATGGCGGCGTATGCCTGCAGAGCCTTGGAAACGACGCGGTCGCGGTTTTCCGGCTTCCATGCCTTGGCGCCACGAGCTTCCATTTCCTTGCGGCGTTCGGCGAGTTCGTCGTCGGTGAGCTGCACGTTGATGGAGCGGTTCGGGATGTCGATTTCGATGACGTCGCCCGTGTGAACGAGGCCGATGTTACCCTTGTTGGCTGCTTCCGGAGAAGCGTGGCCGATGGAGAGACCGCTCGTACCGCCGGAGAAACGACCGTCGGTGAGGAGGGCGCAGGACTTGCCGAGGTGACGGCTCTTGAGGTAAGAGGTCGGGTAGAGCATTTCCTGCATGCCGGGGCCACCCTTCGGGCCTTCGTAGCGGATGACGACAACGTCGCCAGCCTTCACAACGTTCGGATCGAGAATGCCCTTGACGGCATCTTCCTGGCTTTCGAACACGACTGCAGGACCGGTGAACTTGAAGATGGATTCATCGACGCCGGCGGTCTTCACGATGCAGCCGTCGATAGCGAGGTTACCGTAAAGAACCGCGAGGCCGCCGTCCTTGGTGTAAGCGTGTTCGCCATCGCGGATAGCGCCAGTGGCACGATCGAGGTCGTGGTCCGGGTACATGAAGTTCTGAGAGAAGGCTTCGATGTTGTACTTGCGGCCCGGGCCTGCGAGGTAGCGCTGCTTGGCTTCTTCAGTCGGGTTACGCTTGAGGTCGTTTGCTTCGAGTGCTTCGCCCATCGTAGCGGCGTGAACGGTCTTTGCACTCTTGTGGAGGAGGCCCATACGGTCGAGTTCACCGAGGATGCCCATGATGCCGCCTGCGCGGTTCACGTTTTCGATGTGGATGTTGTGGACGGTCGGAGCAACCTTGCAGATGCACGGCGTGTTGCGGGAGAGGCGGTCGATGTCCTTCATGGTGAAGTCCACGCCAGCTTCCTGAGCGACGGCGAGCAAGTGAAGCACGGTGTTGGAAGAACCGCCCATGGCGATGTCGAGGCGCATGGCGTTTTCGAAGGCGTCCTTCGTGGCGATGCTGCGCGGGAGGATGCTTTCGTCGTTCAAATCGTAATACTGGTGGCAGAGTTCCACGATGCGCTTACCGGCAGCTTCGAAGAGCTTCTTGCGTTCAGCGTGGGTGGCGACGATGGTGCCGTTGCCCGGGAGGCTAAGGCCGAGAGCTTCGGTAAGGGAGTTCATGGAGTTGGCGGTGAACATGCCGGAGCAGGAACCGCAAGTCGGGCAAGCGTTAGCTTCGATGGCGGCAACTTCTTCATCGCTGATGGTGTTGTCGGCAGAATCGATCATGGCGTCGATGAGGTCGAGGGCGCGGTCCTTGCCGTCCTTCGTCGTGACGTGGCCAGCTTCCATCGGGCCGCCAGAAACGAAGATGGCGGGGATGTTGAGGCGCATGGCTGCCATGAGCATACCCGGAGTCACCTTGTCGCAGTTAGAAATGCAGACGAGGGCGTCGGCGCGGTGAGCGTTTGCCATGTATTCGGTGGCGTCAGCGATGAGGTCGCGGGAAGGAAGGCTGTAAAGCATGCCGTCGTGGCCCATGGCGATACCGTCGTCAACAGCGATGGTGTTCATTTCCTTAGCGACACCACCGGCGGCTTCGATCGCACGTGCGACTACCTGGCCCAAATCCTTGAGGTGAACGTGGCCCGGAACAAACTGGGTATAGCTGTTCACGACGCAAATCACCGGCTTACCAAAGTCTTCTACCTTGGTTCCTGTTGCGTGCCAAAGGGCGCGTGCACCGGCCATTTCACGGCCTTCCATAGTCTTGAGCGAACGAAGTTTCGGCATAATTTAGTCCTCATGAATGTGGCAAGGCAAACTGCCCGCCGAATATTTTGCGTTCAAATGTAGAAAAAAGTCATCAGGCAAACCTTTGACCGTATACTTGAAAACGGAAAATCGTTCGAAAATAAAGCCTATGTGAAGGTTCGCCTTTTAAAGGCTGTTTAAATCTTCGCGATGAACGTGTTGAGCGTAAGTCCGCCGTGACTCGTGACGATGAGTTTTGCGGCAGGGTTATTCTCTGGCGACAAGGCGGGGCATTCGCGCAGCAAGTTTGCGGTACAGGTGTACTTGGCTCCATCGCGCGTGTCGTCTTTCGGGGCGAGGATCGCGACGGTGAGCGTTTTGCCTTGCGGTTTTAAATCGTGGGCGAGTTCTGTTAGCTTGCGGCCGATTTTAGTATAAAGTTTTGGAGCGTCAAAGTCGAGGCGTTTGCCATAGGGCGGATTCAGGACGATGACGGGGGCTGTGTCACCACACGCTTCGGCAATTTCTTTAGCGGTGTAGCTGAAAAAGTCGTGAAACTGCGGGGCGATGGGCGCGGCGCTTATGCTTGCGAGCGGGCCGCTTTCCACGTTGTGCTTAATGATCGCGATGGCGCGTTCTGAGATGTCGCTCGTGACGATGTTTAGAATCTTTGATTCCGCATTTTGCGCGATGACACTGCTTGAATTCTCTCGTCTAAGAATGTAATTCCACGTTGCTTCTTTGAATGCGGGCTGGTGCTTGAGCGCAAAGTCGCGGCAAATTCCGGGAATGAGTTTGTTTGCTATGTAGGCGGCTTCGAGACTGAACGTTCCGCTGCCCGCCATCAAATCAAAAAGCGTAATGGGCGTTATGTCATCCTGAGCGGAGGCACGAAGTGTCGGAGTCGAAGGATCCAGTGAAATTGATTGTTTGTTGTTTAAGTGTGTGGCTTCGAAGAGCATCGCGGCGGCGATGGTTTCTTTGAGCGGGGCGTCGTTGACGTAACGTTCGTGGCCGCGCTTGTAAAGTTCTTCGCCGGCAAGGTCCAGCCAGAGGGTGCAACGGTCGTCAATGAAATTGACGTACACGTTATGCGACGGGGCGTTGCGGGGTGTCCCCGCAGAGGGGGTAGCGGATGGTTCGACAGGCTCTTCAGCGGTTCTGTTTGCATTGCCTGGCGAAACAGAAGCGAGGGGGAATCTTCCCCCCTTGGAAAACGAGAGTTCTATGACTTTCTGTAACCTTTCTGCGATGGCGTCGCTATGGTACAGTCGCGATTGCTTGCAAGTCACGTGAATGTTTGCTCTCTCGTCTCTTGTCTCTCGTTTTTCGTCCCTAGTCTCTCGTCTCTCGTCTCTCGTCTCTCGTCTATTTTCTAAATACAGTTCCCAGGGGACTTCGCTTGCTTTCTTTTCGAATTCGCGGAAGTTTTCGGCTTTGAATTCGGCGATGTGCATCAGCACGCGGTTTACGATACGGCTGTAGGCGACCGCTTTCCAGGCTTCGGTAATTTTTGATGTGAATTCGACTTTCCCGTCACCCACGATGCGGTAGTCTTCTGCGGTGCCGGCTTGTTCGTCTGCGACAACGATCCCGATGGCTTTGAATTCTGAAATGAGCGTTTGTTCAAAACCGAGGGGCATGACCGCTAAAAAGCGGTGCGTTTTTCCGATGATTTGCCGTTTGAGTCTTTTTTCGAGTGCCGGATCCATGCCTACAATTTAGTATTTAGTGGATGTCCATTTTCGAAAACAGGTTCAAAACAGCAACGCCAGAGATAATCAGCAACAGTCCGGCGATGGCGCCGATATCGGGAGTCTGCTTGAAAAAGAACATCCCGCTCAAGGTGATGAGGGCGATGCCGAGTGCCGACCATGTGGCGTATGCGATGCCGATGGGGATTGTCCTTAAGCAAAGGCTCAGCAAGTATAGCGAAGCGACGTAACAGAGCAGGGAAAATACGGAGGGTACGACTTTCGTGAACTGTTCTGAAAACTTGAGAAGCGTTGTTCCCGCCGCTTCCATGATGATTGCTAACAAAAGAAATAAATAGTTGAGCAAGGTTTCCTCCAAATTTTATAGATAAAATATAAAATTCTGGAGGGGGTGGATTAAAGCTTGACGCTCAATCTGCTGGGAGCGACAATCGGAAGCTTGCTCAAGTCAAGGTTGATGACGATGATTTCTCCAGAGAGCGACATGATGGCGCCTGTAGAAATATTGAATGTTCCGATGACTTTTCCGGAGCCGTCACTGACGGTCATTGTCGAAGGGGCGATGACGTAATACTTTGTTCCCTGCTGAAAAAAGTAGCTGGGTTCGCTGACGACAATATTTTGAGGAATTTGCACGTCCAAAGTTCCATTTGCAGTCTTGGATGCTGTGTCTTGGGTAGCTGCACTTTCGGAGCAGTTCCAGGTTGTAGCGAGAATGCCAGAGAGCATCAAGATTTTGAAAAATGGGAGCTTCATGTTTTGTTCCTTTCCCGCAAATCTATACTGTAAATTTTTTTTGCGGAAGAAAAAAAAGTTGTTAAAATTATTAAATGTTCTCTATGCGTTCCCTGTTTGCTTATCTTCTACTGACGCAATGCTTACGAAAATATTATTCAATGTTTTTCGCATTTTGGGGCTGTTTCTGATGCGTTTTTTCATCTTTTTATTGTGTGTTGCTATCTTTTAAATATGAAAATGAAAAAATTTGTATTGATTTCTGCGATTGGCTTTTTGGCCGCGACCGCTTTTGCTGATCAGGGCGCTCCGATGGGGGCTTCTGTCGATCCGACTCCCGAAGAACAGAAGGCTCTTGATGCCTTGAAAGGTAAGCTCGAAGGGGCTATTGTCTGGTCGACGAGCCGTGCAAATTCGCACCATGATATTTGGATTATGAATGCCGATGGTACGGATTCCCGTGCGCTTACCAAGGGCAACAATGTGGACTGGTTCCCGCGTATTGCTCCGGATGGTTCCAAGGTGCTCTTTAACCGCAGCAAGGGTGGTTGGGTCCCGGAAAACGATGCCAACTATCCTGAAAAGTGGGACTTGTGGACCGTCGATATCACGGGCGGCAACGAAACGAAAATTGTCGAAAATGCAACGTGGGGCACTTGGCGTCCGGATGGCAAGTCGATTGTGTTTAGCCGTGCCGGTAAGGTGTTCACGATGGACCTTGCTAGCAAAAAGGAAACGCTCGTGCTCGATGGCGAAAAGGCTTTCAACAAGGCTGGCGTGATTTTGCAGGAACCGAACATGAGCCCGGATGGCAAGCACCTCGCTATTACGCTCCGTGGCTCGATGCGCGAAACGGGCGTTTGGGACTTGGCCAAGAAATCCTGGACGAAGTCTGGTGACGGTTGCCAGATCGACTGGAATTTTGATGGTTCCAAGCTTTACCGCGTGAACCCCACGGGTAACGGTGGTACGGCTGCCCCGAGTGAAATTTTGTGGTTCACGGCTAAGGATGGCAAACAGGTCGAAAAGGTTGGCTTCTTCGGTATCCCGAAGAACGTGAAACTGATGGATTTGCCGGGCCGCCGCAGCCATGAATACTTCCCGCGTTTGTCGCCGGATGGCAAGTGGCTTGTTTGGGGTGCAACGGACAAGGGCCATGACCATGACTTGTTCGACTACGAACTTTACATTTGGAAGATTGGCGAACCGTTCGAAACGGCGACGCGTATTACTTACAACAGTGGTAACGATCGCTGGCCGGATATCTGGTTCGGTAAGGTTCCTGCTAAGGCTGAATCTGTGAAACCTGCTGTTGAAGCCGTTGCGGCAACTGCGGCTCAGGTGCAGGCGGTTGGTGGTGTGAGCGAAGCCAAGATGGACGAACTCATCAAGGCGATTGACCGCTTGACGGATGCCGTGAAGGCTTTGGCTCCGCAGAAATAACGATGTACACCGAACCAAAATTTTTAGCGATGAAAGAAACCTCCAAGTTTAAACGCTTGGCGGAACTTTTACGCGTAATCATTTTACAGCTGGGCGACGATGTGCCGCGCGCCCGTCGTGAATTCGAGACTTATACTGAATGGCTTCACTTGCCTGAATCTGAACGTTTGACCGGAAAGAATCAGGCGCAGATGATTGACTTGTACAAGACGTTCCGCACTCGTGCAGGCCTTGGTTTTGAACGAGATATTTATCTGGAACAGGAACCGGGAGACCGCGAGGTGGCGAACGAAAAGCCAATCCAGTTTGCGGTGCTTGTTCACAATTTGCGCAGTGCATTTAATGTCGGTTCCATCATTCGAAGTACGGATTGCTTTGGACTCGAAGGCGTGCATTTGAGTGGTTACAGTTGCGGCCCGGACCATGTGACGGTCAAGAGTGCCGCACGCGGTTGCCAGGAGTGGATTCCTATCAAGCGCTGGGAAGATCCGTTTGAATGTATTCAATGGCACAGGGAAAACGGCTACGAGATTATCGCTCTTGAAACCGGCGAAGACATCCCGAGTATAAACAACGTAAAATGGCCCGAAAAGGGCTTGATTGTGCTTGGCAACGAAGAACTTGGCATTGCTCCCGAAATTATGGAAAAAGCGACCATGAAGGTGACCATCCCGATGGCGGGCCGAAAGGCGAGCATGAATGTTGCAGGTGCGTTCGCTATCATGGCGTTCTGCCTGAGAAGCGCCAAGGGCAAGTAAGCTTAATTGAATTGTTAGAATGCAAAAGTCCCGCGGATTTCTCCGCGGGATTTCGCATTAGTTAATCCTTGACGCAACGAAGGGCGAAAGGGTATGTGCGATAGTAGTCGTATTTAAAGTAGCTTGAGCCGTTTATGATGCTTGTTCGTGTAAATGGTTGCACAATAGCTTTAAATGTCCATTTCCCCCAAGAAGATAGTAATTCTTGTTCGCGATTGTTTTCTCCTAAAATGTTAAAACTATTTTCAAATGTATAAACAATTTTATATGCCAATGGCGTTTCATCTGAATCATAATTTTCTTCGATGCTGTATTGTGGGTCGATTAAAAGATCTTTGATTTCGCTATCTTTTTCTGTTATTTCTAATAGCTTGTTCCATTCTTGGTAGTTGGGAATGTGCCAACCGTTAGGGCAGATTCCTTGTACCTTTTCTCCGTTTCCCGCTGCAAAGAGAATTGGATAAAGTTCGGTGGTGTCGGCGTTATCAGTTTTGCCTAAGATTTGCTGGTATGTGTATCTTCTCCCGATGCCTGGCAAATAATCTGTAAGAGAATCTGTTTTTTCGGGAACTTCGTATTCCAAGAGGCTTGCCATCCAAGTTGCCGTTGTTCCATCTTGTAATTTAATGTCGAGGGTCTTATAGATGTGTCCGTCTCTTTCATCGGTTAAGGAGCCGTACTTTGTTGAGTCTGTTGGCGCACTTCCCGGATTTCTAGGACCTTCGTAGGCCATCCATAGTCCCTTTTTGCAAATTTTTTTACTTTGTGGACTTGTTGTGTTTGTATTTGTGCTTTTTAAAATTTCGCCTTCATTGATGCATGATCCCCAAAGGGTATCTTGTTCTATAGTGTTGTAATACGTAAATTTTTTGAGGTAATTTTCGAAGTTTGGTATTCTTGTGGCACCCATTGCTTTTAATTTTTCTGGAATTGATTTAAAAAAGCCTTTTCGTCCTGTAATTGTAATTCTATTAGCGATACTTTGTTTTGGATAATCATTCCATGTTCCGTTGGTTTCTATATCATATGATATTTGGGCGATCAATTCGTTAATGTCGCCTCCGTCCTTTTCATTTTGAATGTTTGTTTTGGTATTGGAGACATATCCTCCGTATTCATCGTAAATTATAGAGATGGTTGGATTTGGATAAAGAACGATTAAGGAAATGGCGAGTAGTTTGGCATCTGCATCATCGTCGGAGAATATGTCCATTTTTTCAAAAGGAGTATCGTCTGCTTCAATGCTGAATGCTTTGAGCACTTCTGATTCTGCTTGCTTTTGTGCTTCTGAAACAGATTTGCCTTGTTGAACAAGATTGTAGATCCTGTTGAACGCTAAATGGCTAAGAATGTTGATGTTGATGTCTTTGCCGTCTCCTAATTCGACAAGACCGTTTAACGTGATTTTTTGAGAAGATGCCTTTCCTGTGTATTCATTGATGTAATTCCCGTTTACGACCATCCAAGCGTAAGGTCCTTTTATAGAGATGCTGTCAAAGACGTATTTGCCGGAGTTGTTGTCGATAACGGTTTCGTAATGATTCCCTGTTTGATGTAAATTTTCATCAAGTTCAAAAAGCTTGACTGTTGCTCCTTTTTGAAATGGGCCTTTTTGTGAAGTTCCATAAATACGTCCCTCGATTAATTTATCGCTACAGCTTGCTTGTGAGGGGGGTGAATCGTTGCTGCATGCGGATAATATGAATCCTAATGTAACGATTGAAAAAAGAATTTTGTTTGTAAATTTGATAAACATTGTTTCCTCCTTTAATTTTTGACACAGCGGATGAAGCCTTCTTCGCTAGTGGTTGGTGATATGTCGTTATTATGTCCTAGATCGATTGCGTTACATCCAAGTCCTTCAGAGTCGATGAAGTAATATGTGAATGCTTCGCAACTGTATGGAGAATAAGTCGCGGTTTCAATCATTAAATCAAGTTTGTCGTAAAAGACGTAATATTTTTTATTTTTGAAAGATATGCAAAGATCGCTGATGACGGGAACCCAATTTTTGTTTAATAGAGCATGGGTTCCTCCGCCAGCGTATTTGATGAGTATATCCCATTCATTTTGAGTGGGAACGTGCCAACCGTTTGGGCAGATTTCTTGGTGGTTGGTTGCTTTATCCCTATTGTAGATTCCTGTTACGGTGGTCTTTGAAATGGGGAGGTATTTAGTCGGAGGATTGCTTTGGGGATAAATGAGGTTTTCGCCCATCCATTCGTATGTTTTTCCTTCGGTGGTGAATCTGATAGTCCGGTAAGTTTTTCCGTCACGAGGGTCAGTCATGGATCCTATGGTGTGTTCAGTTTTCTTGGTGAAGGATTCGTATTCATCTTGAGAAATAAACTTCCAATAGTGCCCTGTGCAAAGAAGATGTTTTGTGCTTTTTTTGCTGTTTAGTGGCATGGTGAAATTGATAATTTCACCCCAATTTTCCATTGTGCAGGCCCCTGTGTTGGCGTAATTTTCAAATAAATTTTGGTAATATGCTATAAAAGCGGGTTTTCCGTGTTTTTTAATTTCATTATGGTATTCGTTGGAATCGAAGGATCCATAGCTTTTGATATTATCGATGGCGTAATCGTAATAATCATAGGCGTAACCAGCAAATTTTAATTGTGTTGAATCGCTTAATAGTCCATCATCCGCAATATCGGCTGCAAAAGAATCAAATATGTTCTGTACTTCTTTACATTCTTCCTCATTCATATCCAATGACCGCTGTTGTAGTGTATCAATTTTTTTTGTTTGATAATCGAACATGAAACTGATTTTTTGTAGTGCGTTATATTCGTCATATCCGATGAATGTTATGCTCCAGTCTTCTGAAACTTTTTCATTTGAATTAATGTCCATGTTGAAGATTTCTGAAATTTCTCCTGATGCTTGTTTTTTTGCGTCTTCGAAAGAAACTCCAGCTTTTACAAGATTCAATACTCGCTGGTATTCAAAATGCGTTAGCAGGTTGATGTTTACTGTTTCTCGATTTTCAATATTAGAAACCGCATTTAGGCGAATTTGGCATTTTGATATGTTTTCAAAGCTGTCGTCGTGTTTGTAATATCCTTCGGCGGTCAGCAATGCATATTGGCTTTCGAGATTGATATTTTCGATTTTGAATTCGCCGGAATCGTTTCGGATGGTGGCGTAAAATTCCTTGCCGGTAGGGGTGAGGCTTCCGTCTTTTCCTGTTTCACTGAGAAATACGCTGGAACCCTTTACAAACGGCCCCTTTTGCGAAACGCCTTCAATGGTCTTGTTGTTGATGGCTACGCCTTCGGTTTCTTCGCTGATGCCGCCTGCGGTGTCACGTCCGCCACAGGCGCAGATGCTTGCGACGATTGCAAGTGTATTAAAAAGTTTTAAAGAAAAATACTTCATATTTAAACCTCGCTGCTCGACGTTTCTTCTGTAGCGCGTTTCTTGATGTTCTTTGTCAAAGGGAATAACTGCACGTTGAGTCTGCAAATCTTTTCGACTTCTTCTTCGGCAGAGACGATAGCGAAAATTTTTCGACGGCATTCCTTTAATTCTTCCATGACCTTGCTGAAACTTTTTTCGGTCATGCCCATGGTGAGACCGCTGAAGAATCTTTCCGAGATGGGGAGGTCGTCGAACGCTTGCAAGGCGAATTCGCCCATTTGCCGGATCAGGGAATGTACCGGGATCGAAACAAAGTCTAAGCGCCCCGTTGAAATCAGTTTGTCCGTTTGATGGTAATTGCCATTTTCGTCAACCGTCAAAAAATTGTTTTTTACAAGAAAATTTAAGCTGTCGCTTATTTCGGCTGCAGTGACCGGGATGCGGATGGCTTTGGCCATTTCGAGTGGCTTTGCTCCGGGCATGGCGGGGGCAAGTTCTCGGATGACAGGGTGTAGCCATGATTCATAAAAGGCGTAAGACTCGCTGCCGAGCAACTTGACTTTATGAGCCGATGTGATTTGATGGATTTCTTCGAAGCATTTCTTTTTCTGTTGGTCGTTCTTGGCGTTTTCGTATTGAACCAACAGCATAAAGTAATCGTATTCGTAACCTTGCAAATTCATGGCTACGGCGGTTTTCTCTGCTCCGTCTTGGACAAGGCGTGTTTTATGGTCGCTGACGAGTTTGAGGTAGGACCCCGATGCAAAACCAGCTTGTTTTGCAAATTCTCTCCAAGTGAAAGCGGAAGTGCGTTTTTTCTCGGTGTAGTAGTCCAAGATATATTGATGATAATCTTGGTATTCGATGACGGATTTAAGCATGTCTGTAAAATAGATAACGTAAACGGAAAAGTCAATAGATATAAAACAAAAAATGCTAAAAAATAATAAAAATGCTATTTTTGAAGTCGTTGTAAGTAAAAATTTAAAAGATATAAAACAAAATTGGATGGATATAAAACAAAACCGTTTTGGAACGTATTTTGCTGTATATCTTGCTAGATGTTTTTATTGAGCGTTACTGCGCAAACAGAATGCCATAATGGCGAATGCGCCTGCGACGTTCATGCTTGCCTTGCGGCCTGCCATCGGGATGGTGACTTTCCTTGTGCCATTTGATGCAATCGAACGGGCTTTCCCAACGCTTGATGGGGATCCATTCTTGGCAGCCGCGCGCGGCGCTTTTAACGGTCACGTGATCGGGATTGCAAATTGAATTGGCTTTTCATTTGCCACTTCGCGGTCTCCCGGTTCCTGTTCCAGATAAACGTCTCGTTCAAAGCCGAGACCTGCTCGGGTGCGGAACGTTTTGTACAAGTCAATCATTTGTGCTTGATTCTTGCCGGTCAATCGCTCGGATTCGGGCAAATGGAGCCATTCGGCGTAGGTCTCGAATTCACGTTTTGCACGGGGAACATCGTCGCCCAGCTGTAAAATGATTACGCGTAAAAGTTCCGCCAAGCGTTTAAACTTGGAGGTTTCTTTCATCGCTAAAAATTTTGGTTCTGTGTACATGTCTAAAATGATAGAAAAATATATTTTGTAGATATGAAGGAATTTGTTTCGGTATTAGGTTTTGCTTTACTTTGTGTCTTGTGCGGGTGCTCGGAATCCGGTTCTCCTGATAAACATTCTTTGGATTATTTGGAATCCCTCGATTTAAAAGACTTCAGCTTGGTTAAAGCCAAGGGCAAATCCGTATTTCTCGGAACATGCGATTCGAATGCGACAATCGATGATCGTCCGAAAATGGAAACGAGTTTTGATTATGATTTTTGGATGGGGCAACATGAGGTGACTTGCAAGGAAATGGGACTTTCTTGTACGGATTCGTTACCGGCTACGAATGTTACTTTATATGATGCTATCCTGTATAGCAATAGGCGGAGTGTCGCCGAGGGTTTTGATACGGCGTATTTTTATACTTCGGCGACTTTTGATAATCACGGATCCTGCGTGGCGATGGAAGGTCTTGTTTTCCATTCAGAAGTGAATGCCTACCGCTTGCCGACCGAAGCGGAGTGGGTGTATGTGGCTAGTTTGGACTGGAATCCGAAAAATGGCTGGAATAGCGAAAATTCAGATTACAAGTTGCATCCCGTTTGTACTGCGAAAGTGGGGAAGGATGGCTTTTGCGATATGGCTGGGAATGTTGCCGAATGGGTCAACGATTTGAAGGTTCGTTTTCGTGGGGAAAGTGTCAGCGATTTTGTTGGCGGCAAGGTGGCGAACGGCCTTGATGAACGTATTGTAAAGGGCGGGAGTTTTAGAAACGGCCCCTCTGCCATGCATGTGTACAACCGTGGTGACGTCTATACAGTTTCATCTTCGACGAAGGCCGATTACGTCGGTTTCCGTTTGGCGTTTGGAGCCATTCCGAGTCCGACTTATCTCAATTCGGATGGGGGTGAAGATGGCGCCGGCTATACGCTGTTGGTCAACTCTAGGACGGTGAACGATTTCGTCGGCGCGAAACGTTCAAAGTTAGTCTTTCGTGATGGCGTGACGGAACGTCAGGTTTATGTTTATTTTGACGGGAGCGTGCGTTCTGTCGACGAGGCTCTTGTCGAGGGCGGTTTTCATCCCGATATTTCTCCGGATGGGAGATTTGTAGCGTATTCGACTGGAATGGAGGGAATTTCTGGAACTTCAAAGGTTCTTGTGCGTCGGCTCGATAATTTTGTCGCGGAAAATGTTTTGACGGTTGAATCGGCGTCAATCCCGCGTTGGCGCGTTTTGGAAAATGGCGATACCGTAATTGTCTATGTAACGGATCCCGGGAACAATAAAGATGAAACGGCGTTTTTCAAACGTGGAACGTATCAAGTACAGTTTGAAGGTGCTAGTATGTATGGCGGCTTTGGCAAGCCCCAAAAACTTTTTGATGGCGCGTTCCATGGCGGCGTTGCAAAAAAGAATAGCCTTGCGGTAACGGGTTCCTCACTCTTGCGGGCCCGTGTTCATGATAAAAAACGTGTCTGGTACAATGGCGAACAAGCTTGTAATGTGTCGTTGAGTCATGGTGGGGCGAATAAGGTATTGTTCCTTGATTTTGGCGGAAAGGCGGGCCGTGATTTTGTGGGTAAATCTTACGGGACGCATGAACGGGCCTTGATTGCGGATAGTACCGGTAAATTGATCGGTTCTGTTGCTGCTCCGGCGGGGTACACTTTTGACCATACGGAATGGATTGCAGGCTCGGATTCTATCTTCATTGCGACGCTAGCGAATGCAAACGGGGCCCATCGAAAAATTGTCCTCGTGAATTCTAATTCGGGAGAAATATTGCCGATTGTCGAGGGCGAGGAATTGTATCATCCGGTTTTGTGGACGGGAACGGATTCGTTCGGAAGTAACCGTTGGGATTACGATAGTCTTGGCGTTTATTATGCGGAACAAGGCCAGTTTTCGCAAATATTGGCGCAAAAGATGTCGCTCTTTTGGAAGTATCGTGATTCGGCCGAAGTCGTGTGTCTTGGCAATTCTCGCATGCAGGCCGGTGTAATTGCGGAAAGTTTGAGCCTTTTTGCATTGAACCTGTCTTCGATTCCGTTTGATTTGCATGCTGTCGAGTTCTTTTATGAAACTTATGTTACTTTACATGTAAAGAGATTGAAATACTTGGTCATAGGCCTTGATCTTGATCTGTGGAACGAGTATGACGTCGAGGGGTGTATGAATGTGAACCGTGGCAATGCTCTTGGGTTCCTTTATGATGACCGTCATGGCTATTGGCCGGATGGTGTAGATAGTTTATTTGTATCTCGTGTCCTAGAAATTGCAGAAGCCGATAAAGACAAGGACTTCACCTATATCCGTAATCATCGGGGGTGGCTCAAGGGAGCGTGCGATAAAGATTGGGCTTCGCGGGGAAAGGAATACGCCGAAGTTATGGAGGACAGTACGTGGGGCGGTGACGATTCCCGCTACGAATCCAATTATTCGGAACTGTATCGTATTTTAGAAATTGCGAAAAAGCGAAAAGTGGTGGTGGTAGGAGTCGTTTTCCCATTGAGTCCGTATTACAAGAAGACTGGAAGTTATGGCCGTCATGGCATGCGCCGCTCTACGGCGAAAATGCTCATCGAAAGGCTGGAAAAACTCGCCGAAAACACCGAAAATTTTGTGCTTTTTGACGAAAATAAAATGGGGAATCACGATTATACGGGGGCAGTGGCGTCCGATTACGATCACTTGTGTTCTATGGGCGCCATAAAGCTCACTTCGCGCCTAGATTCCCTGCTAAAAACGCTAGAAAAACGCTAGCTTTGGCCGTTTTTTTCTATCTTTGCCAAGGCATGCAAAATAACCTAAAAACACGCGTCCTGATTGTAAATGATGATGGGGTAGAAAGCGCCTATATGCGCTCTTTGGCGTCTGCACTTGAACAAGTGGCGGATGTGTTCGTTTTTGCTCCCGAAACGGAGCAGAGCGGTGTTTCCCATGCGTTTACCGTGCGCCGTGGGCTTTCGCTCAGGAACGTTGCCGACCGCGTTTATGCGATGTCGGGGACTCCTTCGGATTGTGCCAAGTTTGCGCTTGGTCATTTCGCCTTGCATGGAACAGGGTCCGAGGGGGGTGGTCCGGGTGCCTTTGATGTGTGTTTTTCGGGCGTGAACGTGGGTGAAAATTCCGGCGTCTCGTCGCTTTATTCGGGGACGGTTGCCGGGGCTCGTGAGGCTGCTCTTTGGGGCGTGCCGGGAGTAGCCCTTTCGTTGCGCGGTGGCGATGGTCTTTTGCAGGCTGCTATCGATTTTGCAATCGATGTCGTGAAAAATGGCTGGTACAGGCAGATTCCTTCGGGTGTGTTCTGGAACGTGAATTTTCCAAAGGTTACTACTGGATCCTTTAAAGGGTTCAAGGCGACAAAGATGGCCCTTGGTATGTTTACGGACCACTACTCCCATGACGGGGGGCTGTGGCAACTGGATGGTGACAAGCTGTGGAACGAACAGCCTGTAGATAGTGACGACTACCTGTTGAATCAGGGGTATGCGACGGTCACTCCGCACCGCATTGACCAGACCGATTTGGAAAGTTTGAAAAAATTAAATGAAATGTTAGAGGGTAAATAATGTCAGAAGAAATGGTACCTGGATCGCAGTTCAAGAGTCTTGTCGAACAAGACATGCAGGACTGCTATCTTCGCTACTCGATGAGCGTTATTGTTGCTCGTGCCTTGCCTGATGCCCGAGATGGCTTCAAGCCGGTACACCGCCGTGTGATGTTCAGTATGCATAAGTTGGGCGTGGTTCCCAACAAGGGCACGGTGAAGTCCGCTCGTATTGTGGGTGACGTTATCGGTAAGTACCATCCGCATGGCGATTCCGCAGTTTATGAAACTCTTGCCCGTATGGCGCAGGACTTCTCTTTGCGTTATCCGTTGGTTTATGGTCAGGGTAACTTCGGTTCTATCGACGGTGACAGCCCGGCTGCCATGCGTTACACCGAAGCCAAGATGAACAATCTCGGTGCACTCATGCTCGAAGATCTTGAAAAAGATACGGTCGACATGGGCCCGAACTACGACGAATCTCTTGAAGAACCGCTGGTGCTCCCGTCGGCGCTCCCGAACATGATTGTGAACGGAACGTCGGGTATTGCTGTGGGTATGGCAACGAACATGGCTCCGCACAACTTGCGCGAAGTCGGTGCCGCTATTCACGCTATGGCCGAAAATCCGGATATTACCGGCGAAGAATTGATGGAATACGTGAAGGGTCCGGACTTCCCGACAGGCGCTATTGCTTGCGGCCGTTCCGGCATTCGCGAAGCTTACCTCACGGGGCATGGCCGCGTTCGCGTGCGTGCCCGTACCGAAATTGAAACGGATGCCAAGGGCAAGCCGCGCATCATCGTGACGGAAATTCCGTACATGGTGAACAAGGCCGAACTCTGCAAGAAGATTGCAGACCTCGTCCGCGACAAGCGCGTTGACGGCATTACGGACATCCGCGATGAATCTAGCCGCGACATCCGCATTGTGATTGAACTCCGCCGTGACGCTGTCGGTGAAGTTGTCT
>Ga0310786_10003071_pt1 | contig 24624 bp, 24 predicted proteins | sample AusTroGonzalo_MG_FD_203881 | JGI IMG/M metagenome (GOLD analysis project Ga0310786, IMG submission 203881) | Bovine rumen microbial communities from tropical cattle in Woodstock, Queensland, Australia - Gonzalo_03 (v2) (version 2) | ecosystem: Host-associated > Mammals > Digestive system >...
AATACTCCCTTTTTTCGAGGTATGGTAGCATGCACTTTTTTATTTTGCAAGAAAAATTAATAGGGAATTGGTTGAAAATGGTATTCTTCTATGGGAAAGAGAAAACATATATTAGAATATTTATGGTTGTGCAAGGTGAGTGCCTTATTTGTTTAAAGTATTTGAATTTACACAAATAAAACTTTTATTTAAGCAAATTATAAGTTTCTGTTTCAAAATAATTCGCTATCTTTTCCAATTTATCTATTGTTATATTTATTTTGCATTTTTCTAGTTTTGAAATATAAGAATTATCAAATCCTAAAATTAAAGAAAGTTCTTCTCTCTTTAGATTTTTCTTTAATCTGAATTTTTTAATATTTTCTGCTAATTTGTTTCGGGTTGATTGACTCATATTCCAATTATGGATTTTTTGATGTATTATATAAAGGAATGACAGTCCAATTTTATCGGGTATAAAAATGTATAAAAAGATAATATTAATAGACTTAGACGGCGTTTTAAACGAATACGGCAAAGAAAAATTTGATGAAAAATACATTCCTGAAATAAAAGAGGGCGCAAAAGAGTTTGTAAGTGAGTTGAGCAAACAATTTGATTTATACTTATTCACTTCAAGAAATTTGTTATTATCTTCAAAATGGTTAATTGATAACAATTTAGACAAGTTTTTTAAAGATGTGACCAACATAAAAATTCCTGCATTTTTATATATTGACGACAGGACAATATGCTTCAACGGTGATTATAAAGACACTTTCGAAAATATTCAAAAATTTTCAGTCTATTGGAAATAATTGTATTTATTTTTTCAGGTGCAAATATAACTTCCTGAAATCTTTTATCTGTTGTATTTTTGTTTATAAAACTCTCTTTCTCATTAATTCAATTTAATATTATTGATTAACTGATAATATAATATTATAATGCTGAAAAGGACTGATTTAGGAAGGGTAAATAATGCAGGAAAGACAAAAGTTAATACAGGTTGCCTTAGGCGAAGAAAAAGCGGATTTGGTAATAAAAAATGCCCAATTGGTTAATGTTCTTACCGAAGAAATTTATGATGCGGATGTTGCAGTTGTTTCGGGAAGAATTGCAGGTGTAGGAAAAGGCTATAAAGGGGAAATTGAAATAGACCTGAAAGGTGCATATTTAACCCCCGGTTTTATAGACGGACACGTTCACATTGAAAGTACAATGATGCTCCCCCACAGATTTGCTCAGGCAGTAGTTCCTGCGGGTACGACAACGGTTATTACCGACCCCCACGAAATTGCCAATGTTCTCGGTTTGCACGGTATCAGTTTTATGAGAGAGGCTTCCCAAAATCTCCCCCTGAGAGTCTATTCAATGCTTCCGTCCTGTGTCCCTGCTACCGACTTTGAAACATCAGGTTTTGAACTGAATTCCTATGACTTATCACTTTTAATGGATAAAGACTGGGTTCTCGGACTTGCAGAAATGATGAATGTTCCCGGAGTTTTAAGCAGGGATGCAAACATTATGGCAAAAATTGATTTGGCATTACAAAACAATAAGCGTATTGACGGTCATGCCCCTCAGTTAGCAAACAAAGAATTGTGCGCATACATAGCAAGCGGTATAACTTCCGACCATGAATGCACGGATTTTGAACAGGCGCTCAATAAATTACGTCAGGGTATGTATATAATGGTTCGTGAAGGCTCTGCTGCAAGAGATTTAGATGCTTTAATGCCTCTTTTGCAGCACAATAACGACAGAAAAATTTTATTTGTTACAGACGACAGGCATCCCGAAGATATAATGGTTCACATTAACGGAATGGTGCAAAGAGCAATCGAACATAATGTTAATCCTATAAAAGCCATTCAAATGGCAAGTTTAAATATTGCGGAATATTTTAAACTACAGGATTTGGGCGCGATTGCTCCCGGATACAAAGCGGATTTTAATGTATTTGAAAGCATGAAAGACTTTACAAGACCTAAAATGGTATTTTCAAACGGTAAAGTCGTTGCTGAAAACGGCAAACTGATTGAATCTCTGGAAAATATAAAAATTCCTAAGACCCGTGGTTCTGTCAACGTCGGCTGGCTTGAGGACGATTGCTTTAAAATTGAAGCAAAAGGCTCAAAAGCACTCGCTATTGAAGTTATTCCGAAACAACTTCTTACAAAAGAAATAATCGTTGATGTAAAAAATGAAAATGGTTTTGCAGTCGCTGATGCCGAAAATGATGTTCTTAAAATATGTGTGGTTGAAAGACACAGAGCATCTGGAAATATCGGAAAAGGCTTTGTAAAAGGCTTCGGTATCAAAAAAGGTGCAATTGCTTCCACGGTAGCACACGACTCTCATAATATGATTATCGTCGGAACTAATGATGAAGATATGTATATCGCCCAAAAAGAACTTGTCCGTTCCCAGGGCGGTAAAATAGTTGTCTGTGACGGCAAAGTTCTCGCAAAATTGCCTCTTCCGATAGCAGGACTTATGTCTGACCAAAATATGGAATTTATTTTGGAAAAATCAATGGAATTGACAAAATCGGCGAAAGAAATAGGCTGCGTTTTGGAAGACCCGTTTATGACCATGGCGTTTTTGGCATTGCCCGTAATTCCGGAAATAAAAATGACGGATAAAGGTCTTTTCTCCTACAAAGTATTTAATTTTGTCGATATGTTTGAAATTGAAAAGACTAAAGTTTAAAAATTAAAATATTTTATGTTCAAAAGGCGGGTATTTAACCCGTCTTTTTTGTTTTTTTATTGATATCAAAACAGAAAATGGTATACTTGTAAAAAATGCTTTAATGAGTTGAAAAATATGAAAAAAATTTTACTTGTAAATATAATAGTGATTCTTGCTATTTTTACGGTTTTGGAATTAATAAGCAAAAATATTGAAGAAAAAGAAATGGCAAAAATGTATAAAAAACATTATGACTATTTCCATGAAGATAAATTAAAAATTAAATATAAACCTGTTAAAAAATTTAATTATGACAAAATAGTAATGTCTAAGGTGAAAGATAAAATATACAAAGGCAACAAAAAAGGAGCAATAGTTACAATAGGATGTTCTTATACTGCCGGTGAGGGTTTACAGGAAAATCAAACATTTGCATATAAACTGAACAAATATACAGGAAGGACAACTTATAACAGAGGAGTCAGTGCTTCCGGTCCCCAATTGGTATATCGTCAGTTAAGTGATATTGATTTTAAAAAACAAATTCCTGATGCGGAATACATAATATATACTTTTTTGTCGGGGGATCATATAGACAGACAGTTTTTATACAGTCTTATGTGTGAAAATACCAATGACAATATTGTTACAAGATATACCGTAAAAAATGATAAATTAAAAGAAGTAAATCCGATTTGGTATAAAATGTACTTTTTTTCTTTAACAAGAAAAATTATTAACCTAAAAATGAAATATGAATTAGAAGATGAAGGAGCTAACGGCTATCCTCTATTTTTTAAAACAATGGAAGAATGTGTAAAAGTTACAAAAACAAAATATCCTGATTCAAAATTTGTTTTGCTTGAAATTTCACATGTAAGAGATAAAGAAGATGTTCAAAATAAAACTTGTTTTACAAAAGAACAAATAAAAAAACTTCAAAATATGGGGATTATATATATTAATTCGGAAGAATTAGTTGCTCATGACTTTAATGATGTGAAAAAATACAGAGTTGAAGACGGAGATCATCCTAACGAAAGAGTCTGGAATGAGATTGTTCCCAAATTAAGTAAAAAATTAAATTTATAGTCTGGAAAACAGAGAATTGTTGTATTTACTTTATATCCCCATGGGTATCGGAACCGCCTGTTTTTATCATATCAAGTTCTTCGGCAATTTTTTCGATTGTTTTTACCGTGTGAAATTTAATTATACTTCTGTGGCGGTGGTAGGTATAATATACTTCCATTCCGTCAAGTCCTATATTTTTTAAGATTTTTGCAAAATGTTTGGGCGCTATTGTCCAGCAGCAGGCAGGATGGGCAAGTACGGCAATTCCTCCTGCCCTGTGTATTGCTTTAATTAAATTTTTTAAATTTCGTCTTGCAAAAATTCTTATTATATCAAGTTCCGTACCTGCTTTACTTTTCGCAAGAAAAGGTTTTAAATATTCCGAATTCGGGTCTATTCCGTATCCAAGAAGATGTAAAAATATACCCCTGTACCAGCAGTCAAACTCTACTCCCGTAATTAATCCGGGGTAATCTTCAGGGTTTATTTGTGAATAGGCATCAGTTGTGTTGTGGTCGCATATAGAAAAATGCTTCAGCCCTTTTTCCCTTGCCTGATTTAACAATTCCCGCGGAGAAAGTTTTCCGTCAGAAGCGTTTGAGTGCAGGTGAAAATCAACATTTTCCGTATAGTCTTTTTTCTCAAACTGGCCAAAAAAATTTTTTAATCTATCTTTTGTTTCTTTCATATTGTATAATTCTTTCAGTTAATATTATATTATAAACTTTGGTAAGTGAAATTATGACAAAAAAATCAGGTAACAGATTTGTTCGGATTATGAATATATTTGGTGAAGGAATTGCCATTTATTGCCAAAATCTGGATACTTTTATAAAATATATGTTTTTCCCTGTTTTGGGACAAATCCTCGGTGTCGGTATTATTTTTGCGGTAAATTATTATTTTATTACAAATTTATCGAATTTAATTCATAAAAACCCCGTTTTTGATAATATTTCGCTTGTCTTTACCTTGCTTTTAATATGTTCTTTCCCCGGATTTATGATTTTCTGCAAGGCTTTCTATGATTTGATTGTGGCTTACGGCTCGCTCAATTCAATGGTTTGTGTTGTCAGAGGCGGTAAAATGAAAAGTAGAAAACTTGACCCAAAAATTCACGACGACGTTCTTAAAAAAAGATTTTTTTCTTTTGTCATGCTGCTGCTTCTTTTAACCGTAATTACCACAGTCGGAGTATTTCCGTTATTTGTTGTTCCGTTTGCCTTTGCGGCAGTATTTCTGTCTTTGGTTTTTCAGGTCTTTATGCTTGAAGATAAAATTTCTCCCGTCGGGGCAGTCAAAAGAAGTATTTATCTGATAAAAGATAATTATCTGGCGACTTTATTGCTTTTGATTTTGTCTTTTGCCATAACTTACTGGTTAATTCCCTCTTTGTTTGTTTGGCTTTTCAAAGAAGTTAATTTATTTAATTATTTAACTGTTCCAATCAAAACATACATAGACGTACTTGCGGTGCCGACAATTGTTTCTGCCATTGAAAACGCTCTTTCATCAATTCCTTTGGGTGATTTTAATATTTCACTCTATGTTAAACAGTTCTTTGACAGACTGCTTATAGAAGAATCAATCCTTACAATGATAATTATGGCTTCCGTAACTTGGTTTCTTCTCCCTCTCAGGTGTGCGTGGTTTACTTTATTGTATAAGATGTATGATTGTGAAAAGACCGATGAATTAAGGAAAAATGAAGCTAAAAGAGAAAAATAATGTTTGTTTGTAAAAATTGCAAAAATACGGATAAATTTGAGTTATTTCCGTCAAAAAACTACAAAGGAGAGGGAAAAATAGAATATTTTTTTGAAAAAAACGGAACAATAAAAATTTCCGCAGATAACTACACTTTCGTGCCTGATTTGGATTTTATGAACGAACATGCCGTTTGCGGTTATTGCGGAAGCATATACTCTTGGGAATATACCGAATGAGGTTGCCATGAAAAATTCTGTCGGAAAAGTTGAAACAAAATTTTATAACTATAACGGAAAGATAACTCTTTCTTCGGGACGTGAGTTCGGACCTGTTCAAATTGCTTATGAAACCTACGGAACACTAAATGATGCAAAAGATAATGCAATTTTGATTTTACACGCCCTGACAGGCGATGCCCATTCTGCGGGATACCATAGCGAAAATGATAAAAAAGCAGGCTGGTGGGATGAAATGATTGGTCCGGATAAGGCTTTTGATACGAATAAATATTTCGTAATTTCATCAAATGTTTTTGGCGGTTGTTCGGGTACGACCGGACCCTCGTCGGTAAACCCCGAAACGGGTAAAAGATACGGTCTGTCTTTTCCTGTAATTACAATAGAAGATACCGTTACTGTTCAGAAACTTTTGATTGATTATTTCGGAATTAAAAAATTAATAGTTGCAGGTGGTTCAATGGGGGGAATGCAGGCTATGTCATGGGCAGCTTCTTACCCTGAATATGTAACAAAAACAATCGTTATTGCTTCTTCTGCAAGCTCTAATGCACAAAGTATCGCCTTTAATGCCGTCGGCAGAAATGCAATTTTTTCTGATACAAACTTTAATAACGGCGACTATTATGACGGCGATTATCCCGAAAGAGGACTTTCCGTTGCGAGGATGATTGGCCATATCACCTATTTGTGTCAGGAATCAATGCACAAAAAATTTGGCAGACGACTCCAAAATAAAGAAAAGTTGACCTTTGATTTCGGAATTGATTTTCAGGTCGAAAGTTATTTGCAGCATCAGGGATTATCTTTTGTGGAACGATTTGATGCAAACAGCTATATATACATTACAAAAGCCGTTGATTACTTTGATTTGGAAGAACAATACGGTTCTCTCGAAAAAGCTTTTGAAAAATCAAATTCATCTTTTCTGATAATTTCTTTTTCTTCCGATTGGCTTTATCCGACGCACCAGTCTAAAGAAATTACGCAGGCTCTTGTAAAAGCAAAAAAAGACGTTTCTTTCTGTGAAATTAAATCACCCTGCGGGCATGATGCGTTTCTGTTAGAGTTTGATACTCAGACAAATATAATAAAATCTTTCTTAAAAAAGGATAGTTAAATGAATTTTAGTGACGCTTTACATCTTAAATACAATATAATCTGTGAACTTATCGAAAACGGTTCTCATATTCTGGATTTGGGCTGCGGTGACGGAACGCTCTTAAAAATGCTGGCAGAAAAAAAACATACTTACGGAAAAGGAATAGAAATAAGTCAGGAAAATGTTATCAAATGTATAAATAAAGGTCTTTCCGTAATTCAGGGCAATATCGACGAGGGTCTTGAGGATTTCGAGGGGCAAAATATAGATTATGTTATCTTAAATCAAACTCTTCAATCGGTTCACAAACCCGATTTTGTAATAGATGAAATGCTTAAAACAGGGAAGAAAGTAATTGTGAGCTTCCCGAATTTCGGCTACTGGAGAATAAGATTATATCTTCTTTTTAAAGGTAAAATGCCGAAGTCGGAAATGCTTCCCTTTGAATGGTATGATACTCCGAATATTCACCTGCTTACGGTAAAAGACTTTTTTGATTTTTGCGAAAAAAGACATATTAATATCTTAAAAACAATTTTGGTCAGAAAAGCCCGCCCGATTAAGTCAAAATTTAAAAGATATTTTGCAGATATTTTTGCCGAAGAGGTTGTGTTTGTAATTTCCGGATAAAAATACATCAGATGGTTGAGTTATTTTTTGTGTTATAATTCTATTCTGTTCAGAGAGAGTGAAACATGGCAGAAAATAAACTGAAATATTTTCCAAATAAAAATATCGGACTGAAAACCTTTCAGATTAATGATTTGTCCGATTATATTCCTCTGAGTAAATATGTCCCAATCTCAAAAAATATTAAATCAGTTCCGAAAAAAACAGAACATGCAAAAATTTCTGATATTTCCACATTCTCGATTTATGATACAGAATACATTTCTCGTATTGATACCAAAAAAAAAGATTTTTTGAGCAATGCAAAAGAAAAAATTACAAAAATTTTCAATTATTTCAATTCAAAAAATAAGCAGACAAAAAAGACAACAAATTCTCTTGATTACTTAAATTAACTTTATACTTAAAGCATGGAAAAATTCGGACGCAAATTTAAAATATACAAAAACGGCTTCACCCTTGCGGAAGTGTTAATAACGCTCGTTATTGTCGGTGTTGTCGCAGCACTTACGATACCGACGGCGATTAATAATTATCGTAAACAAGAATATGTTTCGGGACTAAAAAAAGCATATGGTTTGCTTTCAAATGCTACAAACGCAATAATGTATGAAGAGGGCAGTCCCAGATGTGATATCGGGGGCTGGGCTTGTAATAGTACACGAATTGCAAATTTATATAAAAAACACCTTTCTGTGATGAAAGATTGCGGTGCATCAAAAGATTATGCCTGTTTTGAACAAGGTCGGCCTAAATACCTGTCAGGTTCACTTGTTCAGGAAAATTGGGGACAATTTGGCGGTACTCCGTATAAAATGATTTTAAGCAACGGAATGCAGATTGTTTTGGGAGATGGTGTCAGTTCTTGCACTTATGATGAATGGGGTGGTACAGGTATTAAAAATTTCTGTAAACTTATAATAGTTGATATAAACGGTTCAAAGGGTCCAAATACTTATGGAAGGGATTTGTATTACTTTGCAATAAAAGAAAATGGACTTTTCCCTGCAGGAAGTGATGTTGACGGCAGATGTGAAACAACTTACCATGGATGGGGATGTGCGAATAAAGTTCTCCGTGAAAATGCAATGAATTATTAAATTTCTATAATATTTCTTTGTAAAATGATATTTTTTCTTTACTATTTCTTATATTTTCAATAGTATTATATTAATAAATCAGACGGAACAAATTAAGGTAAACTGCCGTAAACGTTGTTAGAATGTCATATACACGGCATGCCCGTCTAAAAGGAAAAGGTAATAAAAACTACATTTGGAGGTTAGACAATATGTACGATAATAATGCAGGAATTAACCCGGCAAGAATAAAAGTTATCGGTGTTGGCGGCGGCGGCGGAAATGCCGTAAACAGAATGGTTGATGCCGGTATGCAGGGCGTTGATTTCGTTGCAATGAATACTGATTTGCAGGTTTTGAACTTATCACGGGTAAGTGAAGAAAACAGAGTTCAGTTGGGTGAAACTCTTACGAGAGGTCTGGGCGCAGGCGGCAATCCGTCAGTAGGTGAAAAGGCAGCTCAGGAAAGTCAGGAAAGAATAACCGAAGCCGTTAAGGGTGCAGAAATGGTATTTATTACCGCAGGCATGGGCGGCGGAAGCGGAACAGGTGCTTCTCCGATTATTGCAAAAATTGCGAAAGACAGCGGTGCTTTGACTATTGCGGTAGTTACAAAACCTTTTGCTTTTGAGGGCAAAAAGAAAATGAACTATGCAAATGAGGGTCTTAACAAATTAAAAGAATCCGTTGACGCAATAATTGTTATTCCTAACGAAAGATTGTTAGACGTTATCGACAAAAAAGTTGCCCTGAATGATGCATTCTCAGTTGCGGATGAAATCTTAAAAAGAGGTGTTCAGGGTATATCCGATATTGTTGCAGTTCCCGGACTTATGAACGTAGACTTCGCAGATATACGTTCGGTAATGTTAAATTCAGGAACGGCTTTGATGGGTATAGGTATCAGCAGCGGAGAAGGAAGAGCTGTTCAGGCGGCAGAAGAAGCAATTAACTCCAAACTGCTTGAATCATCCGTAAAAGGTGCTTCGGGTGTTATTGTTAATATCACTGGCGGTTCTGATTTGACTTTACACGAAGTTAATGCTGCTGCTCAGGTTATCCAGAGAGAAATTTCCGACGATGCTGATTTCAAACTCGGTGCAGTTATTAACGAAAATATGATGCACACAAGCGAAATTCAGATTACTGTTATTGCGACTGGTTTTGATATGAAACCGACGGTTTCCGATAAAGAAAAAACTATATCAAATCTTGATATAACCAAATTCTTCTCGGGTTCAACAAACGCTCCGTCAGTTTCACAAAATGTGAATACTGTTTCTGAAAGCAGTCAGGGAAATTCTGCCCCGACCCAAACGAGTACCCCCTCTTCAAACGGTGGTTTTTCATCTCAGGGCGGCGGTTCGCTTGATATCCCCGGATTTTTACAAAAATAGTAAAATCCTTTGGGTAAATAATTCTTTAAAAAGGCTGATGATATTTCATCAGCCTTTTTTAATTTCTTCAAAATTTATAAACTCATCCCGTACAAAGTAAAATTATTCCAAGGATAATTGCGAATATCCCGAAATATTCTTTTTTCTTTGGTATGTATTTTTGCAAAAATATCATAAATAAAAGAATAAAAAATGGTTCAAGTGTCATCAGGGAACTTGCAACGACAAGTTGGGAATGTTTTATTGCCACAAGTGAAAGCCAGAAACCGCCGAATGTTGCAATGGTAATGGTTCCCGTAAGTTTAAGGGAATAAATTTTGTCATTAATTAATGTTTTTGTCCAGAAAAATATTCTTTTTGAGAAAAGACCGAATATAAAAAGAATCAATGAGCTGAATAACATTCTGTACATAGTGACGGTCAGACTTGAATAATTAATTAATACGGGTTTTACAACAACCATAGAATACACGGTGCAAGTTACGGACAGAATGCCCATAATTATTCCTGAAATTTTAGTTTTTATATTTTCTTTGTTATCGACGGGAAAAATTAGAAATGCCAGTCCCGATATTATCGTCAGAATTGCGCAAACAGAAGTAAGAGAGGGTATTTCTTTTAAAAAGATTATGCCGAATAATCCCGATAAAAAATAAGGAAAAATAAAAAGGATTACAGATAAATTCAAGGGAGATAATCTGCTTAAAGCAGCAAAAAAGAGGCTGTCGCCGATTGCAATACCCAAAATTCCGCTGAATGCGACGGTAAGAATGTTGTGAGTTCCTATGTTTAAACTGTTTTTAGTCAAAAAGATTAAAACAAGTAAAAAAATAGTGCTAATTATGGTTTTTACAAAAGTCATTGCAACGGGTTCAAGTTTTTCCGTGAGTTTTTTGAACATTACGGAACACAATGCCCATGACATTGCGGATAAAATTGCGGCGAATATTCCGAGTAAAGTATTATCTGTCATATAAATAGGTAATGTTTTTTAATAAAAAATATGTTATTAATGTATACTATATTTATATTTGTGGTCAAGAAAAATAATAAAGTTTTTATATGACAAATATTTTGTTGCTTTATTCTGTGAATATTCGGTGTAAAATATCTGATTTGATATCTTTGTTTTTGGGGTATAATTTTTGTAAAAGACAAGAGGATTTTTAATGCAAAATAATGTGTTAATGCCCGGAGATTCCGCAGGCAATTATGATAAGGAATGGACAAAAACATTTGATTTAACCTTTTTAATTTTATGGATTATATTATTCCTGTTTTTGCTGAGCTGGACAGTGATTTTTGAACCGTCGCTTTTTAATGCAAAGGCATTTTTTTTCAGGTCGGGTATAAAGCTTTTTATAATGATGATATTAGCTCTGGCGGGGGGAATGCTTTGCCGTCATTATTGCCATACAGATGAAAAAGGATATATTACAACCTCTAAAAACAAATGGTTCAAGGTTAATTATACAAGAAAAATTCAGCATTTTGCGGCTTATCTTGTCCCTCTGTTAAGTCCGCCAACGGCGCCTTTGGGAATATTACCCCACCTTTGGGAATCTCTTTTTGTACTTTTTATGTTTCTGGTTTTGATAAAACCGATAAGAGAATTTTCAACATTTTTTATGCTTCAGTTCAATTCTCTGGACAGGGTAGAGGACAGGCCGAATACACTGAAATGGATAGTTTTGGGTAATATGCTGCCCGGACTTTTAATCATTACGATATTTAAACAGGTTTATGAAGTATGCCTGAATTTGCCGCTGCTGGCATCCGTAGTTGTTCTAACTGTTGCAATCGGCGACGGTCTGGCAGAGCCTGTCGGGACATATTTGGGTAAGAAAAAATATGTCGTTCCGTCATGGAATTTGAAAAACAGATATGTAAGGTCTTATGCCGGAAGTGCATGCGTTTACATTGCCGCAGTTATATTTTTGATTTTGTTCAGAGAACAGTTTTCCAACAATCAGGAATTCTGGCTCTCAATGCTTTTATTTCCGCCCATAATGACTTTGTCCGAAGCATTTGCCCCTCATTCAATGGATACACCTGTTATGATGCTGATTGGATTTTCGTTATTGTACGGAATTTGTGCTGTTTTTTAAGTATTTGAAAACAGATTAAAATCAAAATTTTTCATAGTTTTATAGTGTTAAGTTTTGTAAAAATTGATATTTGACACCAAAACCCAGTAGCTGTAAGCTCTCTAATAGAATAGAATAGAAGAAATGGTATGACTGTCTTTGTTTTTAAATATGCTATACTAATAACATGGAAAAATTCAGGCATAAATTTAAAATATACAAAAACGGCTTCACGCTCGCAGAAGTGCTGATAACTCTTGTTATCATCGGTGTTGTTGCTGCCATGACCATCCCGACATTGGTTAACAGAACAAATAAAGAAGAGTTAAGAACAGGATTGTTAAAAGCACAGTCTGTCCTTTCGGGGGCATTGGAAAAATTCTATACGAAAAACGGTTATAAGCTCACTCCTGCCGAACTGGTTTATTCGGGCAGCGGGACAAGAGTATATTTAAAAGATAAGATTATGCCTTATTTTTCGGTTGCTAAAGATTGTGGTACAGCTTCTTGTGCAAATAGTACAATTGCTAATTATAAAAATTTTTCGGGTACTACAGGAATACAATATGGTCTTATTGATGACGGTCAATTTGTTTTAAATGACGGAATGACTGTTTTTATTGAAAATTATACGGGTAGTATTTATATTGCGGTTGATGTAAACGGTCACGAAAAGAAACCAAATAAGCCGGGACATGATTTATTTTTCTTTCAGATGAATAATGAGGGAAATCTTGTTCCGATGGGTGCTGAGGGTACGGATTATTATTCTGCAACTAATGCGTATTGTTCCAAAACCTCATCAAGTAATGTTAATGGTTTCGGCTGTACAGCAAAAGCGTTGAATGACGCAAATTATTTCAAAAACCTGCCCTGAGGTTTTATAAAACTGAAATAAACCATAACAACAAACTAAAAAGCCGCTCTTATGAGCGGCTTTAGATTTGCCCCGGGCCGGACTTGAACCGGCACTGAGTTTGACCCCAATCGGATTTTAAGTCCGACGCGTCTACCATTCCGCCACCGGGGCAGATGATGTAATAAGAATATAACAAACATTTTTATTTATCCACTATTTTTTTTATTTTTTAATAAATTGTTAAAATTAAATAAAATTTTTTTAGTTTTTTAAAAAAATTATATTGTTAAATAGTTACGTTTCGTGATATGATTTTATTACAGTAAACAGAATATAAGAAAAATTTTTATGATAAGAACCTAACACAAAAAACTGTTTATAATCCGATTAAGACGCAGGGTTAATACTGACTTTGTGTATTAATTTTACCCCAAAATGTACATATAAAAGAAAGAACGAGGTATAGGACAATCGAAAACTCAGGTATTATAGCGGGCATGTCTTTAACGCTGGCAGATATAGTTTTAAGTTTTATGACTATTGTCTGTGCTGTTTTGGCATATATTATGTATAAAAAGTATTCCAGAGTTCTGGACGAAAATATTAAACTGATTAAAACAGACTCTGACAGAGAAGCTGCTGTCAAGAAAGAAGCTCTGATAGCTGCAAAAGAAGCTGTAAAAAGCGAACGTGACAGACTTTCCGAAGAAATAAAGGAAAGACATCAGGAGTTTGCAAGAACCGAAGAAAAACTGATGAAGCGTGAGGACAGCATTGATACAAAGCTGCAATCTGTTGCCGAACGTGAAGCAAGACTGGAACAGAAAAAAGACGAATTGATTGAAAAAGAGGACCAGCTTGCCGAACTGCTTCAAAAAGAACTCGAAGAGCTTGAAAGAATTTCCGGAATGTCGCACGATGAGGCTAAAACTCTTTTGCTTGATAAATTAAAGCAGGATTTACAGCAGGAAGCAAGCCAGTTAATCAAGGAAAATGAAATTAAAATAAGAGAAACGGCTGATGAAAAGGCGAAAGAAATTTTGACGACCGTAATGCAAAGATGCCTGATTGATCAGGTGGTTGAATCTACCGTATCGGTTGTAAACCTGCCGTCTGACGAAATGAAAGGCCGTATTATCGGACGTGAGGGAAGAAATATCAGAACACTTGAAACATTGACGGGTGTTGATTTGATTATTGATGATACTCCCGAAGCTGTTGTTCTTTCATGTTTTGACCCTGTAAGAAGAGAAATTGCAAAAACGGCACTTGAAAAGCTTATTGTAGATGGTCGTATTCACCCCGTCCGTATTGAGGAAACTGTTGAAAAAGCTAAGGCTGAAATTGAACAAAAAATAAGACAAGAGGGTGAAAATGCCGCTCTTGACATGGGTGTTATGAATCTTCACAAAGAACTTATAAAGACTCTCGGAAGATTGTATTACAGAACAAGTTACGGACAGAATGTTCTTAAACACTCTCTTGAAGTCGGTCACATAGCGGGCATGATTGCTGCAGAAATCGGGGCAAATGTCGCAATTGCAAAACGTGCAGGTCTTTTGCACGATATAGGAAAGGCAGTCGACCAAACTCAGGAGGGAACACATATTGAGCTTGGTGTTGAATTGGCTCGTAAATACGGCGAGAAAGAGGCTGTAATTCATGCTATTGAGGCTCACCATGATGATGTTACGGCAAACACGATTGAAGCTGTTCTTGTAAAACTGGCTGATGCGGTTTCTGCAGGCAGACCGGGGTCAAGAAGAGATACTCTTGAAGTTTACATCAAAAGACTTCAGAAGCTTGAAGAAATTGCAACAAGTTACGAGGGGATTAAACAGTCTTTTGCTGTTCAGGCAGGACGTGAAGTCAGAGTTATTGTTCAGCCTGAAAAATTTGATGACTTGGCAAGTGCAAAATTGGCAAGAGATATTTCAAAACGTATTGAGGACGAACTGGATTATCCGGGACAAATCAGAGTTACTGTTGTAAGAGAAATACGGGTAACGGAAGTTGCGAAATAAACCTGATATGTAGGCAATTATTTGCATTGGATTGGAAAATAAAGTAATGCCGCAGGAAAAATTTTTAAAAATTTTATTTTTCGGAGATATAGTCGGACGTCCCGGACGACTTGCTCTTCAAAAGTTTTTGAACGAAAAATTTTCAGAATATAATCCTGATTTTGTTATTGCAAATATTGAGAATGCTTCTCACGGCTTTGGACTTACCGAGAAAAATTACAACGAATTATCCTCTTACGGGGTAGATTGTATGACCTCGGGAAACCATATCTGGGATAAAAAAGATATTTATGACTATATTGAAAATGCAGAAAAGCTCATCCGTCCCATAAATTATCCTGATGCGCAGGGTAAGGGGTATGGAATTTTTAATTCTTCAAAGGGAAAAATCGGTGTAATAAATGTTTTGGGCAGAAATTTTATGCCTGTGATAGATTCGCCGAAATATGCGGTTGAAAAAGCAATAGAAGAAATAAAAAAAGAAACACAGGTTGTATTAATTGATTTTCATGCCGAGGCGACTGCAGAAAAATTATGTTATGCAAGATATTTTTCAGAACAGGGAATAAGTGCTTTTATCGGTACGCATACGCATGTTCAGACGGCGGATGATGATATTTTGAATGAGCAGACGGCATATATTTCTGATGTCGGTTTCTGCGGCGATTCCGAAGGAATTATCGGAATGGATTATCAAACCTCTCTGAAACGGGTATTAACAATGCTGCCCGAAAGGTTTGAAGTTGCATCTTCAGGCAAAGTTACCGTCAATGCGGTTTTAATAACCGTTAATTCGGTTAACGGCAAAGCTGAAGATATAAAAAGAATTTTTGAAAAAACACAATTATGAGGTAATGAGAATATGAGAGGATAAGAAAGTGAAAATCGACTTACACGTTCATACAACTTATTCGGACGGTGTCTATTCCCCCGAAAAGGTTGTCGATGCTGCTATCGATATCGGACTTGAGGCGATTGCCTTAACTGACCACGATAATGTTTTGTCGTACAAAATTGCAAAAGATTATCTTGAAAAAATAATGCCCGAAAATTCCGTAAAGCCGCTGATTTTAATTCCGGGGGTTGAAATTAACACAATATATAAAAATTATGAAGTCCATATTTTAGGCTATTATATGGATTTGGAAAATAATGATTTTAAAAAATTGTTAAAAACCCAGCAGGCGGCGAGAATTAAGCAGACTAAAGAAATTTTAAGACTTCTTGCCAAAAAAGAGGGAATAAGAATTGATATAGAAGATATTAAAAAAACGGTTGCCCCAGGGGGAAGTATCGGACGTCCCCACCTTGCAAAAGCAATTTGTGCGGCAGGCGGAACAGCAAGTGTTGTTGAAGCATACAACAAATATATAAATGATAATTCGCCCGTATACGTTCAGAGAAAAACCGTATCGCCTCACGAAGCTGTGGAAACAATATACGATGCAGGCGGAATTCCCGTTATAGCACATCCTTACGATGTTGATATTGCAGACAGTTTAATTAAAGACCTTATTAATTACGGCTTGAGAGGTGTTGAAGCCTATCACAGGAAGCATTCTCCCGCAATGGTAGAGTATTTTTCAACTCTTGCGGAAAAATACGGACTTATTATGACCGGCGGCTCGGATTTTCATGCTCCTCATCCGCAGACAGGAAATATTATTCTCGGCAAAAGCTTTATTCCCGAATGGATTTACGGAAAACTTGCCGAAGAAAAGAAAAGATTGGATTTGTCAAGATGAAAAAAGCCTTCTCTTTGACTGAAATTGCTCTCGTTGTATTTTTGATTGTCGTTCTCGCGGCAGTTTTGTTTCCGCTGAATATTATCGACCGCAATCAGGCTCAGAGAATTGCAACGTGGAAATCTTTTTATCCGCAGCTTTTATACGGGTTTGACCTTATGCAAAAAGACATTCCGAACTTTCTGAACGCATACAAATATGACACGAAACTGAGCGGAACTATTTTCTTTGATAAATTTGTCAGCTATATGAACTCCGATTTTTATTTAAAAGAAAAAGATTACCTTAAATACAGGCACAAGTTTTATAACGGAAAAATAGTTAACAGGTATTCAAAATATCGTGCAAATGAATTTGTAAAACTTAAAAATGGGATGATACTTGCTTTTGCAGAAACAGACAGGCAAGAAAATGCCGAATTGCCAATTGGATTTTTGTTCGTCGATTTGGACGGAAAATGTTCAAGAAATTTAATCGGCAGAGATGTTTTTGTTGTTAAAATGTTTGCAGACCATTTGGAACCTTTTGGTTACGGTCTGTCAATTCAGGATATGAAAGAGGACTGTTCACCTGTCGGAAGCGGACTGGATTGTGCTGCATACTATCTTCTCGGTGGTTCATTTTAGAGTAAAAAACAGTCGCAGGTCAGGGTTATGTCTGACGTTTTTATTCTGTATAGGCTGGATTCCCACGTCCTTACGGACTCGGAATGACAATATTGCGGGTTATTACTGTAAGTTGCTAAAATTCGGTCATATCGTAGCAATCCGAAGTTTGTTAGAGAAACAACAACAAAAACGGCACTGTCTGAGCGTAGCGAGTTTGCCGTTTTTAGTTGAACTTAGAAAATTCGTGATTGCGCAGATTAGACCGAGAGTTTCTTTGCGCAACGTTTCTTTGCGGTCAAAGAAATGTTGCAATATAATAAAATATAAAAGATACGTATTTATTTCATAAAATTCATGAAATATGTTTTAAAATGAGGGTTCATAGTCTGTAAGTCATGGGTGTGTCTGACCTTTCCTATTGATTTTCCTTTTTCATAAAATTATCTTGTCTGTCATGCTGAACTCGTTTCAGCATCTTTCAAACTTTGAATGCTAAAATAAATCTGTGAATTACCCCGGGATGTTGAAACATCTGCATTTAACAGATAAAAACAATTAAAGTGTTGGCACAGGTAATGGAAAATAAACCTGAAATAAACTCCTAATGGCAAAATTTTTGTGAAAGCTAAATAGATATAAGACCCTGAAACGAGTTCAGGGTGACAAAACTTTACACTTTTGTTAATTTGTAGTCAGTTCCGTCCGCAGGTCACAGTTATGCCTGACTTTTTATTATGTAATGACAGTAAGAAATATTCAAATATTACAAAATATTGCAAAAACACAAACGGGTAACAAAAATTTACAAAAAATATTTGACACCAAAACCCAATAACCATAGGCTCTCTAATAGAATAGAATAGAAGCGGTGGTGCGCCAGTTTCTGTTTTTAAAATATGCTATACTAAGAACATGGAAAATTATCTGCGCAAATTTAAAATATTCAAAAACGGTTTTACCCTTGCGGAAGTGCTGATAACACTCGTTATTGTTGGTGTTGTGGCTGCAATGACCATTCCGACACTGATAAATAATACAAATAAGCAGGAATACGTTTCAAGAATAAAAAAGACATATTCAACTTTTGCTACTGTTACAAATAAAATTATTGCAGAAGAGGGAAATCCAAAAGCTTCGGTTGGCGGATGGGCTTCTTCTTCCGAAAATATCTACAACCTTTATAAAAAACACTTAAGTATCGCAATGGATTGTTCTAATGGTGATGGATGTTTTGGAACAGGATATTATAAATTTCTGAATTTAGGCAATACTGATGCTATTGGACTTCAAAAGAATACCAGATACAAGGTTGTGCTTGCTGATGGTGTAAGTGTGCTGTTTGAAAAAATTGCAGATGATTGTGTAAATAATTATGGCGGAACAAGCGACAGATGTGCAGTAATAGATGTTGATGTCAATGGAGCAAAAGGTCCCAATCAATGGGGAAGAGATCTTTTTGGTTTTGTTATTAAAGAGGACGGTCTTGTTCCGAGAGGATGTGATGACACGAACTGGTGCGGGAGCAGCGGAACTGGCGGATATGGATTTGGTTGTACCTGCAAAGTTCTCCGGGAAAATGCAATAAATTATTAATATTCAAAAGGTGTAATTTTTTGTATCATGTCATAGCTATGCCTGACTTTTTATTATGTAATGACAGTAAGAAATATTCAAATATTACAAAATATTGCAAAAACACAAACGGGTAACAAAAATTTACAAAAAATATTTGACACCAAAACTCAATAGCCATAAGCTCTCTAATAGAATAGAAGAGGTGGTGCGCCAGTTTCTGTTTTTAAAATATGTTATACTGAAAACATGGAAAGATTCAGACAAAAATTTAAAATATACAAAAACGGCTTCACCCTTGCGGAAGTGCTGATAACACTCGTTATTGTCGGAGTTGTGGCGGCGCTTACGATACCGACGTTAATTAATAAAACACAAAAACATGAGATTGTTGCAGGTGTAAAAAAGGCTTATTCGACATTATTGCAGGCTCAGATGAACATGGCAAGAAATAACGATGCCGCAGTTGGTGATTATTCTTTTTTAAAAGATATCAATTTCATTGATGAATTTGCAAAAGTTACTAATGTTGTTCAGAAAGAAGATGGTATAGCAGGATGTTTAGGTTCAAATTATACATCCGAATACAAGTGGCTAAACGGTGGTGCTAACGGATTAATAAGTATGGGTGATGTTTCCAAAGCCCATTGTTGTATAATGTCTGACGGAATGATATATGTGCATTCATCTCTTTTAAATAACCATGGGCAAACGTCAGAAGATGCCGAAAATATTATAGGCTCTGTTTTTGTTGATGTTAATGGTAAAAAAGGTCCTAATGTTTGGGGCAGGGATTTGTTTATATTTGATGTCCTTTCTACAAAAGGTATTCTTCCGGGTGGGTATTCAACAGGTGATTGCAATAACAGTAGTACGGGATATAATTGCACTGCCAAGGTTCTCCGAGAAAATGCCATGAATTATTAATAGTGAAGATACTTCAACAGGGGTGCAATTTTTGCACCATGTTTTAATTAATATAATCTTTGAATTTTTTGTTTACTTCAAATTTATATCCGCATCGGATTGTAACCTTAGTTCTGCCGGAGAATCATGTGCGGCTAAAGTGTTAAAAGAAAATGCAATGAATTATTAATCGGCTGCATCAAAGAAAAAACATTTGACAATATGTGATATTAAAAAATTTTTATTTATAAAATTTTTCATTTTTTTAAATTATTTTTTGAAAATTTTTAAAATTTTTTCTTTAAAATCAGTTATTTTTGTGTTAGTTTTTTAATGTAAGTAATAAGTGCATGTAAGAAATGCAAAAAGGAGAAAAATTATGGCAGAAAAAAGAGTATGGCTTTTCAGAGAAGGAAATGCCGACATGCGTAATCTCCTTGGCGGAAAGGGCGCAAATTTGGCAGAAATGACAAATTTAGGCTTGCCTGTTCCTCCCGGATTGACGATTACGACAGAAACCTGTATGGATTATATTAATCACGGAAATAAAATGCCTGAAAAATTAATGGATGAAGTAAAATACGCTCTTAAAGACGTAGAAGAACAAGCCGGAAAGAAATTCGGCGATGCTACAAATCCGTTATTGGTTTCAGTTCGTTCAGGCGCAAGAATTTCTATGCCCGGTATGATGGAAACAATTTTGAACCTCGGTTTAAATGATGAAACTGTTGAAGCAATGGTTAAATTAACAAACAATCCGAGATTCTGCTACGATTCATATCGTCGTTTCCTTACAATGTTCGGTTCTGTTGCATGGGAAATGGACAGACAAAAATACTTTGAATCCGAAGTTGAAAAAGTTAAGGAAAGAGAAGGCGTAACTTCCGATACAGAAGTTTCTGCTGAAGGCTGGAAATCTCTTATCCCTGTTTACAAGAGAGTAATCAAAGAAGTAACAGGAAAAGAATTCCCTCAAGACCCCTATGTACAATTAGAAGAAGCAATTGAAGCAGTATTCCGTTCATGGAATATCCCCAGAGCAGTTGCTTACAGAAATATGAACAAAATCGACCACAATTACGGAACAGCCGTTAACGTTCAAACAATGGTATTCGGTAATATGGGTGATGACTGTGCAACAGGTGTTTCATTCACAAGAAACCCTGCAACAGGTGAAAACAAGTTCTACGGCGAATACCTCGTTAACGCTCAGGGTGAAGACGTTGTTGCAGGTATCAGAACTCCCAAACAAATCGCTGAACTTGAATCCGATATGCCCGAAATTTACAAGCAATATGTTGCAATCGCAAAACAACTTGAAAAAGGCTATCACGATGTTCAGGATATGGAATTCACGATTGAAAGAGGAAAACTCTGGATTCTTCAGACAAGAAACGGTAAGAGAACTGCAAAAGCAGCAATCAAAATTGCCGTAGATATGTACGAAGAAGGAATTATCACAAAAGAACAGGCAATCAAATTGGTTGACCCCTATTCAGTTTACCAGGTATTACTTCCCTGCTTCAATCCCGCAGCAGTTAAGCACTCACACAAAATTGCAAAAGGTGTAAACGCATCTCCCGGAGCTGCAGTAGGTAAAATCGTATTTGATACGGAAGAAGCAGCAGAACGCGGCGGAAAAGGCGAAAAAGTTATTCTCGTAAGAATTGAAACTTGTCCTGATGATATCCACGGTATGGCAGTTGCTCAGGGTGTATTAACACTCAGAGGCGGTGCTACATCTCACGCAGCAGTTGTTGCTAAAGGTATGGGAAAACCCTGTGTTTCAGGTTGTGAAGATTTGAAAATCAACCTCGATAACGAAACTGTTACATGTGCTGACGGAACAGTATTACACAAAGATGATGTAATCTCTCTCGACGGCGGTACCGGTGAAGTTATGGAAGGTGCTATCGAACTTGTTGAAGCAGGTATCGACTCAGATTTTGAAAAATTCTTCGGCTGGGTAAATGAAATCAAAACAATGAAAGTTGAAGCAAACGCTGATACTCCTAAAGATATCGAAAACGCATTGAAATTCGGTGCTGAAGGTGTTGGTCTCTGCAGAACCGAACACATGTTCATGGACCCTGACAGATTGCCCTGGGTACAAAAAATGATTATTGCAGGAACGGCAGAAGCAAGAAAAGAAGCTCTTGACCACCTTCTTCCGATGCAGTATTCAGATTTCTATTCAATGTTCAAAGCATTGGGTAACAAGCCTTTAACAGTAAGACTTTTAGACCCTCCGCTTCATGAATTCTTACCCTCTAAGGTTGAATTAATTGAAAAAGTTGCAACAAAGAAAGCATTACATCAGGATTATGCAGAAGATGAAAAAATGCTCGAAATTGTTGAAAACTTGTCAGAATCCAACCCGATGATGGGCTTAAGAGGATGCAGACTCGGTTTAACTTACCCTGAAATCAACGAAATGCAGGTAAGAGCAATCTTTGAAGCATGCTGTGATTTGAAGAAAGAAGGACACGACGTTCAACCCTGGGTAATGATTCCTCTTATCGGTCACGTTAACGAACTTAAAGTTGCAAAAGCAACTCTCGTTACTGTCGCAAAACAGGTAATGGAAGAAAAAGGCGTTGAAGTAGCTTACAAATTCGGTACTATGATTGAAATTCCGAGAGCTGCATTAACTGCTGACGAAGTTGCTGAACACGCAGAATTCTTCTCATTCGGTACTAACGACCTTACACAAATGACATTCGGTTATTCAAGAGATGACGCTGAAGGTAAATTCCTTAAGAAATATGTTGAAGACAAAATCTTGCCTTCAAATCCTTTTGAAACATTAGATACAAAAGGTGTAGGTCAATTGATTGAAATGTCAATGACAAAAGGTCATGCAGTAAATCACCACCTCGTTGGCGGTGTTTGCGGTGAACACGGTGGTGACCCCGATTCAGTTAAATTCTGCCACAGAATAGGTTTGAACTATGTTTCATGTTCACCTTTCAGAGTACCTCAGGCAAGACTTGCGGCTGCTCAGGCAGTAATCGAAAGCAAACAGGCATGCTGCTGCAAATAATAATAAGTTGCAGTAACTTAAAAAGGCGGTTGAAAAACCGCCTTTTTGTTTTGAAATGATAGTTTCATTTTTGCAATCCGCTTTTTAGTCATTTAATTTGTCAATTACCGCTGTCGATATTTTTTCCGAATCCCTTGTAAAACACATGTCTTTTTCTATCATCGCCGCTTCCGCTATTTTTTCAAAAATCATTGTTATATCATTAATGGATTTTCCGTTTCTAATTATGTCAATAAATATTTTTTTAAATGCAGGTACCGGAATTATTCTGTTGAGGTACATTACAAGTCCGCTGTTTTTTTCGTTTACGTGATCAATGTATTTTTCAACAAATTCATTTGAAAAGATTTCCTCTAAATATTCAAAACAAATGATTTCCAGATTTTTTATTACTTCATCACAGAAATTTTCGTTTGTCGGTACGAGAAAATCTGTGTAAACAGTGTTTTCTCTGACATTAATACGGATTTCGTTTTCCTGTAAATCTGCAGAATCCGTGATGTGAATGGGCGGTATGATGAAACCTGTTCTTTTTTTTATATCAAGTCTTAAATCCCATATCCTGTCACCGAGAGCATCAACAAACCCGATAAAATCTTCTCCGCAATTGATACTTAATTCGTAAACCCCGAGTTCGTCAAACAAATCTGCCGGATTTCTGAATATTTCAGGCTCAATTTCAATTTCTTCCGTTTGTTTCGGTTTAATGTGCAGTAATTTTTTTATTTTTTCAATTATTTCCATCATACTTTATATATAATTTTATAATTCATTAAGTCAAGAATTTTGAAACATTCATAAAAAAAGAACCAAGAAAAATATATTTCTCAGTTCTTTTTTTATTTTTATTTATCAAAAACTTATGATGATTTCTTTTGTTGGTTTACTGCACCCGGAACAGTTTGCCAGTTAGCTGCCATGATTTTCTTGAAAGACTTTAATGCAGTATCTTCAAGTTCACCGAGTTCTTCAGCTTCCATAATCAATTGTCTTAAAGGAATTAAAGCTCTTTGGTCTTTCAGAACACCTAATGCTGCTGCCGCACCTGCTCTGACGAGGTCGTTTTCCTTTTTGTTTTTCATAACTTCAATTAATGCGGGAACTGATTTTCTGTCGTTTAATTTTCCTAAGGAAGTAACGGCATAAATTCTGACATTTACCCATTCATCTTTGAGCATTTCAATAATTTTATCAACTGCTTTGGGGTTTCCGATTTCACCTAAAGCTCTTGTTGCATCACATCTTACATTAATTTTTTCGCTGTCAAGAATTTCAATAAGTGCATCCGTTGCAACATCGCCAATTTCTATTAAAGCGTCAGTTGCAGTAATGCAGACTTGTGAATTTTCATCATTCAAAGCTTCAACAAGCGGTTCTACAACAATTTTTCCGCCGAGTCTGCCGAGTGCGCGAGCTGCTCTGACACGAACATCAACATTTCTATCCTCTCTTAAAGATTCAATAAGAGGTACCGTTGCTGCTGAGTCACCGAGTTCTCCCAATGCACGTGCTGCGTACAAACGAACAGAACCGTTTTTATCATTTTTCAAAACATCTATAAGCGGTTCAACTGCTTCTGAATCACCCATTTCGCCCAATATTCTTGCAGCATTATATCTTACTTTTTCAGAATTACTTGTTCTTAAATCGTTAAGTAATTCTTCAAATGATTTTTTGGGTTGTTTTTTTCTTGAATTTATACTGAGAGTCATAATTAAATCTCCGAAATATTCTAAACCTTACCACGACACATGTTCTTAAAAAATTATTTCACACAAATTTTGACTTTTTATTAATGTTTTATTAAGTTTTGTTACTATTTTTTGGTTATTTAATGTAATAAGAACACTTATTGTTGACATGTATTATGATAACA
>Ga0310786_10003072_pt1 | contig 24623 bp, 23 predicted proteins | sample AusTroGonzalo_MG_FD_203881 | JGI IMG/M metagenome (GOLD analysis project Ga0310786, IMG submission 203881) | Bovine rumen microbial communities from tropical cattle in Woodstock, Queensland, Australia - Gonzalo_03 (v2) (version 2) | ecosystem: Host-associated > Mammals > Digestive system >...
CAGGAAGGGTTGGAGAAGATTCTTTCCATGATTCCGAAAGGCACTCAGGAGTGGAAAGACTACAACGCCCAACTGAAACAGATAAAAGACTTTAGGGCGAGCCTTCAGACCAAGGAACTCGAACAGACTTCCAAGTTGCTTGGTTCAAGCAATCTCGGGCGGTACTCAGAGGAAAGCATCCGCAAAGCTATCTCAGCTGCTAAGGAACTGCTGGCCTCCTACGAGACTGGAAGCGATAAAGCACAGGCTCTTTCTGCTCAGATTGTCAATGCCGAAGAACACTTAAAGTCTCACGGCATTGAAGCAGCGCGTGCCGCTGCCCGTGAAGCCGCACAGATAAAGACGCAGGAAGAAGCCGAGAAACAGTTGCAAGCCACCATGCGCAAACGGCTGACAAGTCTCTCAACCTTGTCGGCCGATGCGCTGGCCGAGAGCCGCAAGTATTGGGAGGCACAGCGCAATGGTGCCGAAGCAGGAACGGCTGCGTTCAATAAGGCGGAAGCTGCTTTGAAGAAGATCGCCAACCAAGAGCGCGAGCGAAAGGTGGCAGGACTCGACGCGATACTTGGCGACCCGAAGAAGTTTGGAATCGACCAGGTGCGCTCCGCCGTGCAGGAAATGGAGAAACTTCGTGGCAGCGTCCGCGAGGGTAGCAACGTGTGGCTCCACTATAACAAAATGGTGGAGCAGGGCAAGGCGTATCTCGACCAGCTTGCCAAGACCGAGGCCCTGAACAAGATTACCACTCAGATGAACTCACTCACCACCTTATCGGCATCCGGGCTGGCAGAGGTTAAGAAGTACTGGGAAACGATGGTGGCTGGTGCTGCGAAAGGCAGCACGGAGCTGGCCAACTACGAGGCAGAGCTGAAGAAGGTGATTACTGAGGAACAAGAACGCGCCAAAGCCGCACAGCAAAAAGCCGTCGGTGTGTTGGGCGGCAACCTCGGACAATACAGCGAGGCTGAGATACGTCAGGCCATCGAGGCTGGAAAGCAACTCATACAAACCTACAAGACCGCTGACCCTGCCGCACAGCAGTTGGCAAAGAATATCGTAGCCGCAGAAGAGCACCTGAAACAGTATGGTGTGGAAGCAGAGCGCACGGCAGCACGTGAGGCAGAAGCGTTGAAGAAAGCTGCACAGCAGCGCAAGGAGAACGATGCCTTCATGGAGAGGCAGCTGCGGCGCGGGCTGTCGCTGAACGAGTCGGCACTGAAAGCACAGGTGCAGTACTGGCAGCGGCTCATCGACGACCCGAAGACTGCCGCCAGCAGCGTCAAGATATACGAGAAGAATCTTGAACAGGCCAAAGGATTGCTGGAGGGTATCGCGGCTATACAGATTGAAAAGAAGGGCGAGGAAGCCTTGAAGTTCTTCCGAGGCAAAACGGATAATGCAAGTGTCAGTCTGATTGAGGAGAACAAGAAGGCGCTCATTGCCTACCGTGACTCGTTGCCCCGCAAGGATAATGCACAGCTCATAGAGGAAATCAACAGCTACATCCAGAAGACCGGCGAGGCCGCTAAGGTGGCTGCGGGCGAGGTGATGAGTCTGGCAGACGCTGAGAAGATGGCAAGCCAGATTGGCACGAAGGGATTCTCCGCGTCTACCAACCAGTTAAAGCAAGCGAAGAAAGCACTTGAAGAAGCACAGAACGCCGCAGGGCGCGGCACGCCTCGCTTTAAGCAGTTACAGGAGGCCATCAACAAGGTTGACCTCGAACTGGCAAGGACGGGCGAGATAGCCGAGAACGTGCAGAAGGTGCTCGACAAGCCCAAGGGACAGTCGCTCAACGCACTGAAACAGGCGGTGGAGCAGGGTAGGGCGGCGCTGAACAACATGGACCGCTCTACCACAGAGGGACAGAAGCGCTTCGACGAGCTGGCAAAGAAAATCAAAGCCGCCGACCAAGAGCTGAAACAACTCGCTGGCACGGCAAAGGGTACTGCGTCGGCCTTCGAGAAGGCCTGGTCGCGCTTGAAGACCTACGTCGGACTGTATGTCGGTGCGTCGGTGGCGATGCAGAAACTCACGGGAACGCTCGGCGACGTGATGGAGCTGAGCGACAAGATGGGCGAAGTGAGAAAGACGACTGGCTTCACCGCCGACGAAGTGGGACGGTTGAGCGAGAGCCTGAAGAAACTCGACACGCGCACCACGCTGACGGGACTCATGGACCTCTCGGTAGCTGCCGGACAGCTGGGCTTGAAGACCGAGGAGGACGTGCTGGGATTCACCGAGGCCGCTAACAAGCTGATGGTGGCCCTGCCTGAAATGGGTAAGGAGGGTGCCACGGAGATGCTGAAGGTGGCACTGGCCACGGGCGAGATAGCGAAGATTGAGAAGCAGATGCAAGATGGTCTGATAGAGGGCTCGTCAGCAACGGCCATTGCTATGGAGAAGGTAGGCTCCACCATCGACCGCCTGCGTGCCACCAGCGCCGCCACCGCCCCCGCCATCACCGACTTCGTAAAGCGCGTGGGTGCCGTCGGTGCCCAGAGCGGCATCACCATCGACCAGGTGGCCGCCCTCGGCTCCACCGTCGATGCCCTCGGTATGCGCGTCGAGATGTCGGCCACCGCCCTCTCCCGAATGATTCCCGCTATTCGCAACAACGCCTTTGCCGTGGCAAAGGCCATCGGCATGGTGCCCAATGAGCTACGCGATATGTTTAACGAGGCTGGTGGCGGTATGAAGGCAATGCTTGCCATCTTCCAGCACATAAAGGATGCAGGCATGAGTCCTGATGACATAGAGAAGATGCTTGGAATGGGCGGTATGCAAGAGGTGATGAAGGAACTGAACCAGCAGGGCGCACGTGCCGGCATCGTGTTCGCAGGTCTCTCGCAGAACGTTGAAATTCTACGCCGGCATCTTATCACCGCTGGAGAAGCCTACAAGGAGAACACCGCCATACAGAACGAGTACAACAAGATGAACGAGACCACCGCCGCCAAGTGGGAGCGACTGGTAAACCAGGTGGAAGAGTTCTTTGTCGGCGACCAAGTGCAAAAGTTCATAGGCGGTGTCATTGACGGACTGCGTTGGATAGTCGATTTGCTGGTAGGAAACAATGGGTTGTCGCCTGCTATCTTAGCCATCATTACGCTTTTCACTATGCTCAAACTCAATATCGGTGCTGCTATTTGGGGAGCTCTTGCTGCTGGTCTTACCAAGATTATAGACCTCTTCAAGAACTGGAGGATTGCGCTTGAACTGGTTACGTTGAAGATGAAGGAAATGACAGCAGCGCAATGGGCAAATGTGTTCTTAGCTGTTGCTGCTGCTATAGCTGTGCTTGTAATGAAATTGCAACAATGGGCTGAGCGTGCCGCCATTGTGGCAACCGAAATGGCAAAGCTCGACGCGGAAATACTGAAACAAACAAAGTCTGTTGATAGTCTGTTTCAATCTGTTTCCAAAACTAACGCAGCACTTGACGATGCACGCAAGCGACTGGAGGAAGTAAAGAAAGCAAATGAGGACACCACCGAGGCAGAGAACAACCTGAAGAAAGCCAATGCCGAACATGCTGCCTCTATCAAAGAAATCAACTCTAAGTACGGCTCCTATCTTGGCTACATGCTTTCTGAAACTTCACAGGCAGAGCAACTGGCCAAAGCCCGCGCACTGATTAACGCCAAGCTGCGCGAGACCATTACGCTGAAACAACAGGAAGCAGCACTTGGAGCCGTTGAAGAGGAATACGGTGGAAATGTAAACAAGAAGGCGACGAAAATGGAGCAAGCCTTGCAGACTTTCTTTGGTGAGGACTTCGACACCGCCGCCCGTGTTTCTGTGGCCATCAGCGAGGCAGCACAGAAGTATGCCAAAGATGCTGATGCGTATCGTGCCGCTGTAAAGAAGATTTTGGCCGACAACAAGATTCAGGAAGAAGTAGCCGAATCGTACATGAGCACTTTCGAGGATTACCGTGAGGCCATCGAGGAATATTCAGAACAGGAGGACGTGGTGAACCGTCGCTTCGAGGCGAGAGCGAACGCTGCCCGCAAGGACTCACGCGCGAAAGTCATAGGTGCTCTTAATGCCATCGTGAGAGACTGGAAACAACTCCTTGCAGACTATCAGAAAGCAGAAGGTGAGGAAAAGGAAAGACTGGCCGCAGAGGTATACAAGCAGCAGCGGTCATACGCCAATGCCTTAGCCAACAACGCCGAATACTTTGAGGGTGACGAACGTAAAGCTATACTCGACGAGAACCTAAAGCGTATGCAGAACTACGAGAAAGGACTGCGTGAGGTGGCAGGAGAAGCCATCCGTACCATTGACGCTATGGAACAGGCAGAGGATAAGGTAACTGACTTCACCAATGGCGATAATGACACTAACCCCTGGGGCACCACGCTCGGAGCCGACTCTACCGACTGGAAGAACATGACGGCTGAGCAGCTGGTGAACCGTCGCAAGCAGATGAACGACTTCGTGAAAGCCATTCAGACCGACACCGACGTGCAGACGGTGCTGGGCGAGGACGCTGCCCTGAAGAAAGCCATCGAGAACGGTATGTCGTCGGATATGCGCACCGTCATCGAGTGGTACAACACGGAGCGCCTGAAGATTCAGGACGAGCTTTACGCCCGCCACCTGACGAACACCGGCGACTGGCGCGACCCAGAGAAGGGCAGCAAGTCGTGGCGCAAGCAGTTGCAGACGGACTTCGACACCTACCTGAAAATACTGGATGCCTACTACACGGAGCGCAAGGCCCGCATAGAGAAGGCGCAGACGGAAGAGGGCATGAGCGAGGCCGAGGCACAGCGGCTGACCATCGAGAACGAGACGGTGTGGCGCAAGCACCGCATGGAGCTGCAGAAGATTTACCTGGGCAAGGGTGCCGAGATAGCCAAGGAGGAACGGCAGCGCATCTACAACATCCTGGGCGAGCAGGACGAGGAAGACCCGAAGTTCGTGGAGCAGACCATCGCCCGCTCGCTGGAGAAGATGCGGGAGCTGGAAAGCAAGGGCGAGCAGGGACTGGTGGAGTATCGCAAGATAGAGTCGAAGCTTGTCAAGGATATTGCCACCGACCTCTACAAGCAGCAGAACGCCGTGGCCAATCAGATGGAGGCCATCCGCAAGATTATTGCCCAGGAGCGTCCGTTCGACGGACTGGTGGAGAACCTGCAGCAGAACCTCTCGACGATGGGCGTGCTCTTTGCCGACCTCGACAAGAAGCGGCAGGAGGCCATCGCCGCAGGGCTGGAGCCGGAGGACGACGCGGCCAAGCGCGGTGCCGACGCGGCACGCAAGCGCATGCTGGTGCTGATGCAACAGGCCGAGGAGGGCTACACCGTGACGTTCGAGCGACTGAAGAAGGTGATGGTGGAGGAGGGCTTCGCCGACTGGGCCAGTGCCATCGAGAACGACGACCAGATGCGCAAGGCCATGATGGCCATGCTGCGCAAGATGTACGACGACGTTCACGCCGCCATCAAGAAGGAGTCGTCGCAGATGAAGAAGGAGCTCGACATCTGGTGGAACGACACGGAGGGCGAGGGCCAGCTGAGCCGTAAGGGCGGCTTCGAGAAGATGCTGAGCGACCTGGGCTTGCAGGAGGATCAGGTGAAGCGGGCCAACAGTCTGATAGGTGCCGGTGCCGCGTCGGAGCGCGTGGCCGACCGGCTGGCCATCCAGCAGATGCGCGTGCGCCTGGCCATGCAGAACGCCTACTACGCCAAGCTGAAAGAGATAGGCCGGCAGCGCGTCAGGGACTTGGAGGCTTCGGCTGAGGAATACAAGCGGGCGGGCGACATGGAGAACTACGAGCTAAAGATGCTCGATGCCAAGCACGCCCAGCAGGCCCTGAACCTCTCTCTCTCCGAGGAACAGAACAAGGTGCTGGAACAGCAGGTGGCCATGCAGAACCAGATGGAGGAATCGCAGAACCGGCTCTACACGGAGCTGAAGGCGTGGGGCGACCTGCTGACATCGAGCGTGCGCGAGGTGTTCGAGGCTGGCAGCGCGGGCAACGAGGACTACTACAACGAGCGGGCGAAGCTGGACCTCACAGGGAAAGGCGGACCGGGAGCGGGGACGTATGTGGTCATCGACAATGCGGGCACCAGCAATGCCAAGGCGCACTATGAATACCTGGACGAGCGGGCAGCACTGGAACGCGAGCACGAGATTGAACAGGAAAACGCCCGCGCCGAAGCATGGCGCAAGGTGATGGACGACATCAACATGAAGCTCTCGGAGACCATCACCGACCAGCTGAACGCCATGCTGCAGAACGCTAGCATCGACGCAAACACCGACGCGGTGCTGCAGAACACGGAGGCGCTGGCAGGGCTGACGGGGGCGATGAATGGAGGTGATGGGCTGAATGGGGTTAATGGGTTGAGTGGGCTTGGTGGGTCTAGTGGGTCTGGTGGGGAGAGCGGACCGAAGCCCATCAGCCAGGGAGAGGCGCAGGAGTTCGCCGCAGGCATGGGAGAGAACCCCGCACTGTTCTGGGCTGAGCAGAGCGACGCCGCCACCGCACATATACTGGAGAACCAGCAGAAGGTGAAGAACGGACAACTGAGGACGGACAGTCAGATGCAGAAGAGCTCGCAGAGCACATTTGCAAAGATGACGTCGGCAGCGAACCTCTACGGCGTGGCCTACCAGGCGATGACGAACGATAACCTCTCGGCGGTTCAGAAGTTCGAGATGATTGCGCTGCAAGCTGCCGGTCAGGCGGCCATCGCTGGGCTGACCGCCGACCTCTCGGGGGAGCAGGCAAAGCAGATGGTGCGCATGCCTGGCATCCTCGGCAAGCTGCTGGGCGAAATGCCTTACCCCGCCGCTATGGCCACGTTCGCGCTTATAACGGCGCTGATGGGCGGCCTGATGGGCATGGCCGTCTCGCAGGTGAGCAAGAGCAAGAGCCAGATAGCACAGGCAACGGGTGCCACGGGTGCCAGCGCGGGCAAGCTGACAACGGGAATGCTGACCTACGCGGAAGGTAACGTGAACGAGTTCACGGACCCAGCGACGCTGACACCCGGCAGGAGCTACAACGTGGACGGGCGCGACGGCAGGACATACCGCGCACGGTATATGGGCAAGGGCGCGAAGACGCACATCACCAACGGGCCGGAGTTCCACCTCGTGGGAGAGGCAGGGCGCGAGGCTATCATCGACGCGAAGACCACGCGGCTCATCCGCATGAACGACACGGGGATATGGCAGGACATACAGACGCTCTACCGTGGCGGCAGCCTCTCGGACGTGATGCCGCGCCGCAGGAGGGGAATACGCGCCTTCGCCAGCGGGAACATAGATGAGCTGGGTTCAATGGGTTCAATGGGAGAAATGGGCGAAATGGGCGACGCTGAGGGGGGTGGCGGCGTGGACGCCGTGGCCTTGCAGGCCAGTCTCGACAGGAACAGCGCGGTGCAGGAGGCGCTGCTGGAACGGCTGAACCAGCCTATCTACGCGCAGAACATACTCCACGGGGCTGACGGCCTGCCGAACGTGCTCGCAAAGCTGGAGAAAGAGGCGAAGCGACACGGGGTGAAGTACCTGTAAAGATGGAAGATTGAAAATTGAAGATGGAAGATTGAAGATTTTTTTCGACCACGGATGACACGGATTTAACGGATTGAATAAGAGATATGAATATGATTGATTTAGTGATTCCAATGGTGTTCCCGCAGGACCAGGAGTGGCAGCGAGAGTATGCGAGGGCGTGCGGCGGCGGCGACGTGCTGCGCAACGTGAGGTACAGGAGCTGGGGCACGGAGGAGCTGCTCATCCGCTGCTGCATGAAGTATATGCCGTGGCTGCGGACGATTCACGTGCTGCTGGCCAGCCCATCGCAGGCGAGATTCCTGAATGGGGTTGATGGGTTGAATGGGGTTGATGGGCCTAGCGTCCACTTCGTCTACCACCGCGATTTCATCCCGGCGGAGCACCTGCCGTGCTTCTCGTCGCCGTGCATCGAGATGTTCCTGCACAGGATTCCTGGGCTGAGCGAGTGCTTCATCTATGCCAATGATGACATGTTCCCGCTGTCGCCGCTGGAGCCGGAGGACTTCTTCAGGAAGGGTGGGGCTAATGGGTTGAATGGGTTGAATGGGTTGAATGGGCAGGATGGGCAGCAGCGCCCACTAAGCCCATTAAGCCCAGAAAAGAGTTTCCTCCCTTGCCAGATAATCGGCGAGAAGCCGTTCCCGTCGGCGCCGAACCTGTTTCACAAGGCTTGCCAGGAGGGGCTTAACATGATTGCGCGGCCGTTTGGGAAACGCTTCACCACGACGTGGCTGAAGAATGGGCACAGCTTTGCGCCCTACCTGAAGAGCACTTGCGAGGAAGTGTGGCGGCGGCACGGCGCACAGATAACGGAGCACCTGTGCCCGCTGCGTCGCAGGGCCGACAGCTATAACCAGTATCTCTATGCCTACTACCAGCACTTCGCCGGCATCGCCATCGCCCACGCGCCACGGGAGCAGTACCTCGGCCCTGGCACACCGACGGACAACATCGCAGCCATCATCCGCGACCCCAACTGCGGCATTCTCTGCCTGAACGACAACGGGAAGATTGCCGACTGGGAACGGCGTGCAACCATCGTGAGGAAGGAGATTGCAGAGAAATTGAAGATTGAAAATGGAGAAACCAAGATTATGGAAAAGACAACAACAAAACGAAAGGTAAACGAGAGTAAGAAGAACAAAAACACCAAGATTTTTATCTGCACCCATACCGACTTCAACTGCCCAGTGAGCAACCCTGTGTATGAGATTGCCGATACGCGCAAACTGTTCACATCGGCCAACAGCGACGGCGTGGACGAACTGTTCTACTCAGAGCAGCGCATCTACCATCATCTTGCAGAAAACGCGAGGCTGCCTAAGAACGTGGGATTCTGCCAGTACAGGAAATACTATGAGTTCATGGACGATGTGCCAGACTTAGAGGCAATAATCAAAGAGCACGGCTGCATCACCGCCGAACCTGTGCGGTTGAAGACTAACGTATATAACCAATATGACCGGTGCTTCTACTTCGGCGACATGGATATTGCAAAGGCCATCCTCTATGAGACAGCCCCCGACCTTTACCCAACGTTCCAGAAGATGCTCGAAGGGGATATGCTCTACGTCGGCAATATGTTCATCATGCCGCGAGAGAACTTCCGCGAGGTGTCACAGATAGTATGGACTTGCCTGCAACATTACCTTGCCATTGTTGGCAAGGACATCAAGGGACGCATCATGCAACATGCGCCGCTCTACCTGAAGCGCAACGGTAAGTATGGAACCGTTGAACACCAGTACCGCTTAGGCGGCAACCTTGGTGAGCGCATCACGTCGGCGTATATCATGCACTACTTCAAGGACCCGATGACCTATAAGATTCGCCTTACAGAAGCTAACGCAAGGCCATACAGAAAACTACAAAACAGCTATTGAGAATGATTGCACTGATTGCCATCGGGCGCATGGAGAACCAGTACGCCAGCGAGTGGGTGGAACACCACCTACGTTTAGGGTTCGACCGCATCATCATCTGTGACAACAACCACGACGGCGAGGAGCGGTTTGAGGATGTGTTACATGAGTATATCAAAGAGGGTAGGGTAGAAGTGCTGGACTACCGCAACCAAGAACGTGCGCAGCGCAGAGCCTACACCGACTGTTACGCTCGCTATGGTGGACAGTATGAATGGTTAGCGTTCTTTGACTTCGACGAGTTCCTTTGCATCAACGCCTCGCTACCGCAGGACGTTCACGCGCTGATGAGCCGGTATGACAGCCGTTGTCAGGTGATGATGGTGCCTTGGCTCACCTATACAGACAGCGGACTGATATACAATGACGGTCGGCCGTTGCGCGAAAGATTTACCGAAGTGAACGAGCGAGAAAGCATAGCAGGAAAGGCCATTGTGCGCGGAGGAATCAGCGGACTGCGCTATAAACCAAGCGTTCATATCCCTGGCCATCCCGTGTTGCGCTGCTATAACTCACGCGGTCAAGCTATACCACAGAACCGACACACGGAGATGAACACCGACGTATGCTGGCTTGCTCACTACACCACAAAGACCATTGAAGAGTATCTGTCGAACAAGGCACTGAAGGGGACGGCGGGACGGTCGTGGCAGAAATTCAAGGATACATACAAAGACTATTTCTTCACCGTCAACAAGCGCACGCCTGAGAAGGAGGCGTTCATCAAGGAATGGAACAGCAGGAAGTCTTCATAGTACACTACAACACACAGGAGCTGACTGAGGCTGCTATACGGTCGCTGTTGAAGCATACGCCGGGATGTTGCGTCACAGTGTTTGACAACAGCGACATGCGGCCTTTCGTTGCGCCCGACGGTCTACCCGTCAGTATTATTGACAACACTCGGGGACAGGTGGTGGACTGGCAGCAATGGCTCTCACGGTTTCCAAGAAAGGGTCATACTAACAACGCATGGGCTTCGGCAAAGCACTGTTATTCGGTTGAGTTGTGTCTTGACCGTTTCCCTAACGGGTTCCTGCTTTTAGATAGCGACGTGCTGGTGAAGCAGGATGTTAGCAGTCTTTTTGACAAGACGCAGGCGGTGGTGGCCGAGGTTGGGCCTTGTTCGCATCCAAAGCGCGGCGGACTGATACGGTTCATGCCTATGTTGTGCTATATGAACACGCCGATGCTGCGTGATGCTGGTGTGCATTTCTTCAATCCTGAGAAGATGTGGGCATTGACTGATAGGCAACCCCATTGCTGGTATGACACGGGGGCATGGCTCTTAGAGGCCGCACGAGAAGCTCGTCTGCCATACCGCAACATCGCGATGGGCGACTATGTTGAACACTTCGGACATGGGTCGTGGAAGAACAAGCACGATCCGAAAGCATGGTTACAGTTGCACAGGCAGTTGTGGGAGTAGCCCTCTGCCTTGGCTAACGCCGAGAGCAGGCTGCGGCTCGGCAAAAACGGAAGCTCGCTTCCGTCGTTTGCGCTCGCCTTGCTCTGCCCTTGACCCCGCGCCCTGCGCGCCGTATCTTGAAAGTAACAAATCGTAAATAGTAAATAGTCAAATCGTAAATAACACCATGTTTATAACGACACAAAACGAACTGATGAGCCTGATGCCTACGGCGCGGTGGGACAGGCCGCAGCAGCTGTTCGGGTACTTGGAGGAGGAGGAACGGGTGGCGCTGGAACCACTGCTGGGCACGGCGCTGTACCAGTGGCTGCTCACGGAGTATGACCGGCTGCGACAGGAATACGTTGACATTACGGCCACGACGATACGGCCCACGGGGAAGGCGAAGCAGGACCCGCGACTGGCCTACGCCGACGTGACGGAACGGCTGGAGCAGATTCAGCAGGGGAACTACCGCGAGCCGTACACCGCTGCCGTGGAGGAGGAACAGGAGGTGGGAAGCACCGACCTGCTGACGATACAGCTGATACGCATCTGCCAGCAGATAGAGTTCTACCGTATGCTGTCGCATAAGGCTGGACTGCTGACCGTCTCGTTCAACGAGGGCGGCGGCATGAACATGGTGAGCGCCGAGGGCTACGACCCCGCCGACGAGAAGCGCATGGAGCGCGTGGTGAAGGATGCGTTTATGAGCGCCGGACGAGCCACTGACACGCTGCTGCTGTTTCTCGAAGCGGACGCAAAGGGTAACAGGCTGTTTACGGAGAAGTGGAGCGAGGCCGACGCTTTCTACCTGCATAAGGACTTGCTCTTCCAGACGGCCAGGGTGCTGAATGAGTACCTGGACATCAAGGGGGAACGGTGGGCGTATGTGCAGCTGGTCCGAGATATACGGTTCTGCCAAAATACTTACTTGAAGCCGAGAGTGGGGGCAGGGCTGATAAAGGCCATTGTCGCTTACGCGAACAAAGGCGAGATTGAAGATGGAAAATTGAAAATTGAAGATTCCTCGTCAAGCGACACTGGGGCACCATCTTCAATCTTCAATCTTCAATCTTCAATCTATGAGGAGTTGCTGTCGCTGCTGCGGACGGCGCTGGCGTTCTTCGTGGAGTCGCGCCGCGTGGAGCTGGGACCGAAGGGAGAGAAGCTGGCACGGCGAGACTCGATGACGGACGCTCAGCAGGCAATGGCAATGGCGTGCCAGTATATCGAGGAGAACCTGGACGCACTGGGCGACGCGGCCGTGGGCACACCTATATATAATAGCGTGCGCGCACGCGAGGCTCAGGAGCGACGCGACCGCGAGTGCGCCTGCGCCGCAGAAGCACGGAGACGAAGGGAGGCCTGCGAACAACAGCACCGCAAACTGTTCACGGGATTCCCCATGACGCACCGCATTCCGGAGCTGAAGAATTGAAAATTGAAAATCGAAAATTATTCAAGCGCCAGCAAATCTTCAATCTTCAATCCTCAATCTTCAATCTAACTATGTTGCCCTTGACCACGCGCCCTGCGAGTAGTATCTTGCGGAAAAGAAACAAAAAAACTGAAAGAGTATGAACATCAACCTGCAAGAAATTCTTTGCTGCCACGACTGGGCCATTGAGCCTATAGCAGGACAGCAGCTGTATAACGCCCTGATGACGGCCATTGCCAATCATCGGGACGGGACGGACAGCGAGGGGATGAAGAAGACCGAGGGATTCTTCCTCTCGAAGCAGAAGTCGGAAGAGTGCGGCAAGCTCTATGTGGGCGACATCCACAGGATAGAGAACCGCCTGTACTGGCGCGACGAGGAACTGGCCGAGGACGACCAGATTATCAACTGTGTGGTCATCGAGGGTGCTGTGACGCGTAACGGCGGTGCCTGCACCTACGGCTCGAAAGACCACCGCGAGCAGATTATGTATGCCAACACCATCCCGCAGGTCGTGGGGCATATCTTCCTGGTCGACACACCGGGAGGAATGGTGAGCGCAGCACCCGACTACACACAGGCCATCGAGAACTGCCGCATGATGAAGAAGCCCACGGTGTCGTTCATCGACGGCATCTGCTACTCGATGGGCGAGTGGATAACCTGTCAGACGGACTACGTGATTGCCATGAACCCGGAGAACGGTTTCGGCTGCATCGGTGCCATGAGCTGCGGAGAGCTGGCTCCTCACGGGAGCATTAACAGCGTGACGCAGGAGCGCACCTTCATCCTCGTGGGCAAGGCCAGCCCCGACAAGAACCGTGAGGCCCTCGAAGCCGCCAACGGCAACGACGAGCTGATGCAGGAGACCGCCGACAATAACACCGAGCGTTTCCACAAGGTGGTAAGAGCGAACCGTCCCGCCGTGACCGACGACCTGCTGACGGGTAAGTGCTACACCGCCAGCGAGGTGATGGGCAAGCTCGTGGACGAGATAGGCGACTTCAACCGCGCCATAGAGTGCGTGTTCCAACTGGCCGACGGTACGCTGAAACCCGCCCGCGAGATGGAAGTGGTGAACACAGAGGGCACGGAGGAGACAGAGACCACGGAGCCTGAAAAGGAACCAGAGAACGCAGATAGTATTAACCCCAAAAACGATAACGCTATGACTGAAGAAGAAATGAAGGCGCAAGAGGCTGTAGCAGCCGAAGCACCACAGAACACAGAAGGTACAAGCCCCACCCCCGACCCCTCCCCAGAAGGAGAGGGGAGTGAATCCCCCACAACTGATGAAGCACCCGAAAGCACAGAGGCTCCCGCCGCTGAGGAGGAGGGCACCGAGGAAGCACCCGCAACTGAGGAAGCCCCCGAAAGCACAGAGGGCACAGAGCAGACAGAGGGCACGGAGGAAGCCCCAGCCTCCGACGGTTCCCCCGTCGGACCAGAGAACAACAACGAGGGCGCACCCGCCACTGAGGAGCCCGCAGCCGAGGCAGTAGTCGAAGCAAAGGACAAGGAGATTGCCTCCTTGAAGGAATCGCTGGCTACGCTGCAAGGCATTGCCGATGAACGCGACGCTGCCGTGAAGGAGCGCGACGACATTTCCGCCTCGCTCGAAAAGGCAGGACTGGACTATGCCGAGCAGCACAACGCCCTGGTGGCCGCCGAGGCAAAGATTGCCGAGCACGTGGCTACCATCGAGAAGCTGACGAAGCAGGTGGCCGAGCTGAAGGCCGAGGTGAAGGAACTCTCTGAGAAGCCCACACCAATGATCACCGCAGAGAGCGGCATCCCCACGGACAACGCCACTGGCGAGGCTCCGAACATCGGAGGCGTGAAGAGCGAGGTGACCAGCGACATGAGCGTGGACGAGATTCGCGCCAAGCTGCGCGCCAAGGACGAGAAGGCCAAGACGTACAGACACAAATAGCAGTTTGCCCTTGACCTCGCGCCTTGTGCGCCCTATCTTGAAAATACAACCAACACAAAAACTATTCACATTTATTCACCAACACAAACACCAACAAAAAGACTATGGCTTACGCATTGAATCTTTCCCAGGTGCAGACGCTGACCGAGCAGCTCCATGTAGACCTCGTTAGTCGTGCTTCGATGCTCGACGACAAGATGCTGGAAGACCTGCAGATTACCGTCACCACCGACGTTGAGAACATCGACAAGCTGATGCTCTTCAACGACAAGGGCCTGCTTGCCCGTCAGTACAAACCCGGTGCTGTCAAGAAGGTGCAGCTCGGTACGTTCACTGAGAACCCCGCCAAGGTGATTCTCGCAGTTACCCACCCACAGGACAACGTTCAGAAGTATCGTGAGAAGGAGCCCTTCCACGTGAACCCCGACGGCACGAACAATGCCGAGAAGACGTCGTTCCTGCTCGACAGGATTGCCAAGCGTCACGCTCAGGACGTCCGCGCCAACTACTGGTACGGCAACGAGGCCAACGCCAATCTACCCGAGACCGCCGAGAACCAGGTGAAGCTGGGTCTGTCGCTCTACGACGGTATCTACACCCGCATCGCCAAGGGTATCACCAACGGTACTATCAGCGTTGCCATCGGCAACATGATTGAGACCGGTAACCTGATGGCTGGTGGCGTGACCCCAGAGCAGGCCTACAACAAGCTCAAGGAGGCCTACAACGCCCTCGACCCCGACCTGCTCGGTGCCGACGAGATTCTTGCCTACATGAGCGCAGAGCTCATCGACAAGATTACCGAGGGCTACATGCTGCACCACCCGCAGCTCTCTCCGACCACGCTGACCGACGGCTGGCGCTTCTCCACCATGAAGAACCTGAAGATGGTGAGCCACGCCTCGATGGGTAAGGGTTCGCAGATTATCTTCACCCTGCCCGGCACGCTGGAGTACATCTGCGACATCCGTCCTGAGAGCCAGGCCAACATCACCGTGGAGCGCAACAGCGACGACCACAACCTGTTTGACTACCAGATTCAGACCGCCCAGACGACCCGCATCCGCGACTACTCGCCGAAGGTGTTCTGCGTCAACGAGCAGGTGAACACCGCTCCGAAGGTGCCCGCTGGCGACTACATCGCCGACGTGTTCACCGTGAACGTCATCGACGAGAACGAGGGTACCGCCGAGATTCTCAGCGGCGTGAAGGACCTCTATCAGGAGGGCGACGTCATCACCATCAAGGCCACCCCGAAAACCGGCTACGTGTTCACTGGCTGGAACGACGGCGGCGAGGGTGCTCACCTGGCACAGCGCAACTACACGTTCCCAGGCGGCGTGATGAACCTCATTGCCATGTTCGCAGCCGAAGCCGACAGCTCGGACTCTAACTAAAGAAGCAGCGGAGGTGCCGCGGCGGCTTTGAGCATGGCTGCCCAGCCGCCGCCCTCTGCCCTCCTTTTGAAAGACAATTCACACAACACAAACACAAACTTTTATCACAACTATGGCTTGCAATTTGAATCACGTAAAAGCAGGTGCCACCGATTGTAAGGAGTCTCCCGGTGGACTTTCGGCCTACTGCATGGTAGTACCCCTGCGCTCGGACTTCATCGCAAAGATTGGACCGCACGACGTTGACCCCCTCTATGTCATCACAGCTCCCACTGGTGGAATCCAGGGCTTCAAGGTTGAGTTCAAGAACCTCTCCGGACAGGTCAGCTCTACTGACAACGGCGACGGCGCCGCTTGGACGATGACCGGCACTGGTCTCGTTGACCGCAACGAGAAGGCTATGGCCTCACTGAGCCGAACGCTGAGTAACCTCGGCGGCAAGTACCTCGTGTTCTTCCCCACTGGCAAGACCGAGGAAGGCGGCAAGGAGTGGAAGGTCGTCGGCAACGAGTTTGGCGACTGCTCGATTGAGGTGACCGGCGACACCGGCAAGAACCGCAACGACGAGCACGGACTGACCTTCACCGTCACCTGTAACTATCAGGTCTATCCGATGATGTGGTGGTACGGTAACATCGAAGAGGCAACCGCCATCACCGGCAGCGATGACAGCGGCGACGAAATCGACGTTGACAGCACATTCTAACCTCCCCTCTAAACGGTCGGTGGTGACGAGAGCGCCACCGACCGTTTCTCTATTATTTCTCTCAAACATCTCTATTCACCAACCTTAAAACTATACAATTATGGCTTTAGAAATGAACGATTTGATGGCCTTGAAGTCGATGGGCAACGAGGGCGGTATGACACCTTACGAACAGTTCAAGATTGGTCACATGCAGGCCAAGAAGCCCAGCGGCGTGGCCATTGCTGGTCTTACACTCGGCGTCGTCGGCACGGTGGCCGCTGCTACCGCGTGGATCTTCGGTGGTATGCAGGCCGCTGCCAAGGGTAAGGAGGCCAAGGAGGCCGCCATCGCCGCCAAGGAGATTGCCGCTGCCAAGTTCGACGCCGTGGGCACTCAGCTGGCACAGCTGACCAACCTGTTCGCAGCAGAGCGCACGGAGCGCATCGAGGGCGACCGCACACTGACCGTCACCATCAACGACACGCTGAGCGGACAGCAGAGCGGCCAGCTGACAGCCTCGCAGGTTGCACAGCAGGAGCAGGCACAGCAGTTGCAGCTCGGCCTGATGACGGGCAAGTACAGTGAGAACCCGCAGAAGGTGATGCTGTACTCGGCTCCGCAGCCTTGCGGATGTCCCGGCGGCTGTCAGGGATAAGCAATAAAGGGCGGCTGACGTAGACGGGTTGCGACAGAGACGCAACAGACGAGACGACAGCCGCCTCTTTCTTAACCTCAATTCACGGCAAATGAAATGGTTTACAAACAACAAAAAGCGATTGGAGATGATACAGGCGATAAGACCAACGAGCAAGGCGACGCTTAAGATGCAATGCCTGATGGTGTGCAAGGGTGACATCGACGAATCCAACAAGCTCTATGACTACTTCGCCAAGGACATGCCTGAACTGCCCGACTACGACCCTGTTCCGCCAACGTGGGTGGACAACACGAAGGACGTGGCCAACGGGATTCTCAGCTGGCTCGGCAACAACAAGACGACGCTGGCACAGGCATACGACATCATACGGGGAATTACAGGGAATCGCTTGCCGCCACTCACGCTTGGCGGTGCCCCAGTAGAGACACCGGCAGAACCACTGCCACCGATTAACTAATTCACGGCAAAGTTATGAACGTTTATCCTATTAGCATTAAGATTTATGCTGACGACGAGCAGGAGGCGCAACTGGCGCAGAAGGCGCTCGGACAGTTTGTGAACGACATGGGCGCGATGGGCATACCCGTCACGGGACGGAAGATTGCAGACGCAATACCTCGCTGGAACAAGAACGCCTATGTCAAGTCGAGAATCATTGAACACTTCAAGTAACGATTGTTGCGATGGCATCGCAACTAAACCAAAGAAGTTATGGCACAGGAAAAGACGCAAGGAGCGACGGCACAGCCGACGACTACGGAGAACGAAGGAACACGGACGCAAGCACCACAACAGCCACAGGCGCGGCCCTGTCCGCAGGACTGCCGCTTGTGTGGCATGAACCAGCAGGTGTTCTGCAGCACGAAGATGCTCTTCGACATGAGCAGGGCAATACAGGTGATGAGCCAACAGATAGCAGCGGTGGAGAAATCCGTGGCCGACCTACAGGCACAGATGCAGAAGGAGGAACAGGGCGGCGAGCTGACGCTGCCATTCTCGGAATAGTGTGCCTCGCGGTTTCGCCGCGAGGATAGGCATAGCGCAGAACGGGCAGCGGCGCAGAAAGTAGGCTCCCAAGACAATCAAAACAAAACAAAAACTATGGCTTGTAATTGTAATTGCAACTTCAAGAACGGCTCGGACAAGAAGGACTTCCTCATGGCATCCGAGACCGCTGGTGTGTATGGCCTTGGGCTAACGCACTACACGTGTGGAAACCAAAAAATGGCACTCAGCGACCCGTCACGGCCTGTCCAGTGTAACCTCGAGCTCCAGCTGGAAGGCGATCCCGTTGACCTTGGCAACGGCATCTACTGTCAGGAGTTCCTGCTGGCTGGAACCGTGACCTACTGCCCCTGCGGCTCATGCCGTCCGGCTACGGAGTATGTCACCTATCAGGACTGTGTGTTCTGCACATCGGCCACCCAGCCAACGCTCACCCTCGGAAAGGTGAACGCTTCGCCAAAACCCATAACGTACTACATGAACAACGGCTGTGGCTGTTGCCGTGGCACTAAGCCATGCACTAACCAGATTGCCATTACTACCTCTATCGAGGTGACAGCTGGAGCGTAATGAAGTTCCTTGATATTGCGAACATCATATTCGTATGCACGGCAGCGAACCACCTGGGACTGGTGACGGGCGTTGAGAAGATCATCAAGCGGGAAATCCCCATTGCCAACTGTATCAGGTGCCTGACATTCTGGGCGGTACTGGCCTATGGTTGCTGGGAAACCGCAATGCGCGATTTGCCGGAGGTGCTCGCAATATCATTTCTCTCAGCTTGGGCGGCCATCTGGCTCGACCTGATGATGGGAATGATTGACAAACTTTACACAAGAATCTATGACGCGCTTTATACAACAGCAGACACAGCCGACACCGACACGCTCGGTGCCACAGACACCGTGCCCGATGTGCCCGGCCAAACAGAAGGCAGCGACGGAACCGCAGCCAACCAAGAAGACAACCACTAAAAAGAAGAAGAAATGAACGCACAAGAACTGAAAGACCGATACACTGGCCTCTATGACTACATGGCCGCAAGCCGTGACCCGGAGAACATGAAGCTCTTCGGGCGCGTGATGACGGAGATAATGGGCTGGCTCATTGCCAATAAGCCCGACGTGGCCGAGGAGATGATCGACAAGCTGGAGGCCATCAAGTGGCAGCAGTATCTCACGCCCAAGGAGGCGCAGGCCATCGTTGACAAGATGCAGCCCGCCGCCCCGTGGAGCCGCGAGGTGTGGAACAAAGCCATGCAGAGCCTGGGCATCCCCACCGAGGAAGCACCCTGCTACAACACCTGTGCCCTCTGGTGCGAGATGAACAAGCAATACTCTGACCACGCGCAGACGCTGGCCGACAAGGTGTGGAAACAGCCGCTATCGTCTATACCCGTAGAGGATTTAGTGCCTGCCATCCATGCCTTTGCGCTCGACGTGCTGAAGGACAAGGACGGCGTTTACAACATCCGCGCCTACTTTGGCCTATAGTGCCTCCTGCAGTTCACCCGCAGGAACAACGCCATGACCTCGGAAGAATACCTCCAACTGAAAGCACTGATGCAGCAGAACCAGCGGCATCTGCTACAGAACCAGCAGCACCTACAGCAGCTGGTGGAACACGCCAACCGCGACCGCTGGTATATCTCATTCGGCAGCGACGTGGCGGCAAACCTCTTCACCGACGGTCTGGTATGGCTGGCACGGAGGCTGTTCAAAAGACTCTAACCGTTCAAATGCCGTGAATGGTTCGCGGGGCACTGAGGCCGATACCGCAGCGCCCCGCTTATTAAACCCACCAAACCCACAACGCCCACTCAACCCATTCAACCCATTAACCCCACTCAACCCATCACCACCACCACCATGACCGACTGCAAAGAATACTACCTAGACGACGCGAGAGCCATCACGGCCATCCCCGTCTCTGAAGCGACTATCAACGAAGCGGAACCGACGTCGCCACCCAACCAGCTCACGGCGACCATCGCGTCGGAAGGATTCAGCCTCACGTCCGATGCCATTGTCATCGGGCGCTATCAACCGTCTGTTGAGGGCGTCGCCTTCATACCTATGCACCCTGGCACGGGCAAGGCAAAGGACACGGAGGGCGACAGCGTTGCCGGACGGATGCACACCGTCAGCGTGACGTGTGAGGTGGACGACCGCGACGGCGAGGTGTGGAACAACCTGCTGAAGCTGGAGCGCACGCCGTGCCACTTGGAACTGACTTTCCACGACGGCAAGACACGTGCCTTCGTGGCTGGCAGCGAGGACACGTACCAGTGTCACACAGAACGTGACGGCAGGAAGACTACCGTCACATTCAGGATTCAGAACTTGATGGGGATTCAGTTGTTCGTCAAACAGACGGAGCAATAGCGCGAGCTAACGCATACTGAGATACGTGGAGCGCAGGGACTCAATCATCCCTGCGTTCTTTGTTGCTATGGCCGTGAAGTGACCGTTGTACGCGAGGTTGAAAGCACCGTAGAGGGCGATGTCGGGGAGGATGAGCGCGGTGTCGTTCTGCTGCTTGTTGTGGAGCGTGAGGCGGTCGGGGAAGGGGTTCTTCGTGAGCCAGGTGCTGGCCAACGGCGACTTCTTCTCCGAGAGGTTGGTGATGATGGAGAGGGTTTTAAGGACGTTGAACTTCGAGCGGCCGTCCATGCGTGTCAGCTCGCGGCGCAACCAGAAGAGGAGGGTCTCGGCGGCGTGGTCGGGTAGGGTGGGGGAGACGAGCAGCATGTCCGTCTCGGCGTAGGTAAGGAGGATGACGGGCAACAGCTCGGTCAATGACAAGTCGCCGTAGCCGTGGAAGAAGGCGGTGCCGTTGTCCTTCAGCTTGCTCCGCAGGGCGGGCCAGTGACGCTGGGTGCAACAGGGTTGTATGAGGTGCATTGCGTTGTATCGTTAGGATGATGAAGAGGAATCGGGCAGCTCTCTTGACGGGTCGAGCAGGATGTAGCCACCGTCGCGGGTGCGCAGCGGACCGTCGGAAGCAGCGAGCACCGTCAGCTCGCCATTGCTGACGCTACACACCTCGCTCACCATCAGCGATGCCTGTTGGATGACGCTGACGGCGAAGTTCGCCTGCTGGATAGGGATGACCGTTATTCTGAGACAAGCCATAGCACGTTACGGATTAACGAGACGACCAAGCGGACTGGGAACAACCTCTACTCTGATGCCATCGTTGGCGTTAGCGTCTGGGATATAGGCTGTGGCGATGACGCGCAGCTCGCCGATATCAAGGTCTTTCGTCTCGGCAATGGCGCACCATGTGCCGCCAGGGTCGCCAGACGAGGAGGAATCGGAGGAAACCAAGTCGGCATCCTTGAAAATCATCACGTCGGGGCCGTCCTCTCTAGGAGTGCGCTTGCATCCCTTCACTCTGCTTTTCGGAGACACCACTTCAATGTCGAAGTCGTCGTCGTCCATCGAGAATCCTTCGGCTTCGAGGTTGATGATGAACTTAATCTCTGTGCCTTTGTAAAACATAGTCTTTTCTGTGTTGGTTCATCTTCAAGATACGGCGCGCAAGGCGCGAGGTCAAGGGCAACAGCGAATGGATTAACGACAACGGATTGAACGGATTAAACGGATTGTTTGAACAATAAAACCGCAACCGCCTGCGTTATTATATTGCTACAACACTTAAAACCCTTACGTCTATGAAACAAACAGCTCTTGCGGCCCTGGCGGTGGCCGCCATCTTCACCGCCTGCAGTAAAGACAGTGCTCTTGACGGTTCGCCCGTCAAGCCCGTCACCTTCCAAGTACAAGGCGACTTCACCCTCTCTCAATGGTCAATGGAAAACGGTCAATCCTCAATGGTCAATGGTCAATCCTCAATGGTCAATGGTCAATCAACCCGCGCACTCATCGCCGACGGAAAGTCCATGACCGACCTATGGCTCTTCGACTACATGGACGGCGCGCTCAAACAAACCATCCACCAGACATCAGAAGATGCCGATTTCGGCTCGCCCACCGTCACCCTCGCCTTTGGCACGCACCATATCTACGCCGTGGCCTCCCGTGGTCAGTCGCCCGTCCTCGACACGGAGGAAGAGCAAATCGTCTGGACGAAAGTGCTCGACACTTTCTGGACCGACTACGCCATCACCGTCTCTGCGTCTTCCTCAACCACCGCCACCATCACCCTCGATCGCATGGTGACGAAGCTCGTCATCAATCCGAACGACCTCATCCCCGCTGGCACGGCGCGTGTAGACATCACGCCACACACCTGGTACTACGGCATTGACTACAAGACCGGCGCACCTGCCGCCGCCTCCGAGGACGAAGCCGTCACTATCTCTATACCCGCCAGCAAAATCGGTACCACGACCTACTTCAACGTCTTTGGACTCTCGGCGGCTACTGAATGGAACACCGACATCACCGTGGCCAGCTACGATGACAGCGACACAGAGACCGCCAGCGTGACCATCGCCACCGCACCCTTTGTCCGTAACCGCGTCACGGAATATTCAGGCGCTCTGTGGTCTGTCGGCAGCGGCCTCACACTGTCCCTCAACACCGAGTGGTCCACGTCATACCAAGGCACCTGGTGATTCCCTTAACCACGTGCCCGGCATCCAGAATGGTGACGTTTGAGGATGTTAGGAATGTAGACAGAAATAAAGGGAGCACCATTTAGTTGCTCCCTTTATCGTTTGGTCATGGAATCTATACAGGAGGGTTAGTTGCCGGATTGATGGGTATGTAGCCACCGCTTTTGGTGCGGAGTGGTCCATCGGAGGCTGCTAGCACCACCAGCTTGCCAACACCTACGCTGCATACCTCGCCCACCATCACCCGTGCCTGCTGCTCTGCGGTGATGGTTACTGACGGCTGCGGTGACGGGAGCACTGCCGTCGATGCCTGCTGCTCCGTGGTAACCGCCAGCGATGGGTTAGGCACTGCACTGACGATGACTACCGCAGCAGCTAGTGCTGCCACTGCAACCGTCGGGGAGCTGACGGGCACTATGTTGATTGTCAGACATGCCATGCGCTTACAGCTTTCTGAGTGTTCCAAGTGATGTTACCGCAGTCTGGTTGCGCACATAGTCGTTGGCGTGTGCATCCTTGATGTGTGCCGTTGCAAATACCCGCATCTCGCCGTCACCGAGCTTTGCCGTGTCCACGATGGCGTACCATGTTCCTGACTGTGGTTCTTCTGACGAGTTGCTATCAGAGTTGTCTGAGCTGCTGTCTAATTCTGGTTCACGGAAGATGCGCAAATCATCGGTGGGTGCTCCCTTTGATGCCTTAACGCTTGCTTTTGGCGTTGACACCTCAATGTCGAAGTCATCTTCGTCCATCGAGAATCCTGGTGCTGTGAGGTTGATGGAGAACTTTACTTCATCGCCTTTGTAATAAATGTTAGCCATAATTTTGTGTTTGTGTTGGTGAATGTTTTTCCTGCAAGATACGGCTCGCATGGCGCGAGGTCAAGGGCAAGGACGGCGCATCGCGGAAGAACCGCGTGCGCCGTCTAGTTGCTACTCAGGAATGACGTATGGTGTCCAGTCGAATCCGTCCTTCTTGTTCCATCCGTCCGTCAGGCACTGCTGTATGTAGGCTATGGCCTGAGTATAGAAGTCCTGCAGTACGTTCAGGCTGCGGAAGGTGTGGTAGATGGGCACGCCGTCTGCGTCTTCTCCGAGCTTGAACTTCAGCGGCAGGTTAGCGCCGTCTGTCTGTACCGCGATGTCATAGGCAGCCTTGAAGTTAAACTCGTTCTCCTGCGATAGCCATACAGGTTTCCCCTCCCAGACAAAGCCTGAGAGGATGCGCTCGTCCGTCTGCCTGTTGATGTCGGCGAAGATAGCTGACTTAATGCGGGCAAGGTCTGGTTTACCTTCGCGCTTGTGGTAGAACACTATTTCCTGCCAAGTTGAATTCTTGTCGTCCACCGTCTGGCGGTCATAGCTCACGATGGTCTGTGTCTGTGTTGTGACGAGCGGCTTGTAGCGCTCTGTCAGTCCAAATACTTTGCTCATGGTGTTTGTGTTTTAAAGGGTTCGTAGAATCTTTCTATTTTATGGTCGAATGTCGCCATCCTGAGGAATCGCTCTTTAAGGAACAGCCGTCGCCGCTGGTTGTAGGTGGCGTAGTGCTTCATAATTCCGAGATAGGAGTTAAGGCTGAGATAGGCGTGACTCACATCTCTTGTGTCGATTTCCTTGATACCACGCTCTGAACGCCTCAATGCACCGTTCTCCATGTATGTCCTGTGTGGTTTGATATATGCGCCGAGGAATCCTACTCCTCTCTCAGCTGGTATCATCTGTATCTTTCCATTGTGCAATTCCAGTCCTAAAACGTCTTGCAGGAACGCGCTCGCCTTGGTGATGATTTCCACCAGCCATTTCCTGTCTGAGCTCACCACATAAGCATCGTCCACGTAACGACCGTAATGCCGGCAACGTAGCACGCGCTTCATGTACTGGTCAAAGACGTTTAAGTAGACGTTGGAATACAGTTGGCTGGTAAGGTTCCCTATTGGCAGCCCGCGTCCTTCTCCAGCGTAGCGTAGCGACTTGGCATCATCAAGTCCTGTCCAGTCCTCCTCTGAACCGGCTATATGGCAGTCAGTGATGGGATTCAGCAGTAC
>Ga0310786_10003073_pt1 | contig 24617 bp, 44 predicted proteins | sample AusTroGonzalo_MG_FD_203881 | JGI IMG/M metagenome (GOLD analysis project Ga0310786, IMG submission 203881) | Bovine rumen microbial communities from tropical cattle in Woodstock, Queensland, Australia - Gonzalo_03 (v2) (version 2) | ecosystem: Host-associated > Mammals > Digestive system >...
GTACAAAAAAATATATAGGACAAAATAGGTCAAGTTTAGCGTGAGAAGCACAGACTTCGCACCGCTTCAGCAAGAGGAAGATGGACAACTACATACTTGAATACTACCAAGACATCAAAGACGGCTCTACGCTTGTTGGTAAGTGGATTTTAGCGTTGTATGAGCGCATTGTTCACGGTATTGAGGACGGTACGTATGAATACGATGCGAAAAAAGCCAACAAAGCGATAGAGTGGATAGAAAAATACTGTCACCACACAGAGGGTGAAAAAGCACCAGGACACATTCAGCTTGAACTGTGGCAAAAGGCGTTACTTGCTTGTATGTTCGGTCTGTGCGATCCGAAGAACGGAAAAAGGCAATTCCGTGAAGTGTTTCTTGTGGTCGGACGCAAGAACGGAAAGTCACTGTTTGCGTCAGCCATTGCAAATTACATTTTCTTTGAGGACGGTGGCTTTGGTGCAAGGGTTTACTGTGTCGCACCGAAGTTAGACCAGGCAGACATCATCTACAACGATATTTGGACGATGATAACGCAAGAGCCGGAACTGATGCAGAACAAAGATGTGCCTGTAGAAGCGCAGCCGAACACCGCAAGACACAGAATGACGGACTTGTACATTGAATCGTCAAACAGCACTGTCAAGAAGATTGCGTTTTCAGCCAAGAAGAGTGATGGCTTCAATCCGTCACTGTGCATCTGTGACGAGGTTGCAAGTTGGCAAGGTGACGCCGGACTTAAACAGTACGAGGTAATGAAGTCTGGAATGGGTGCAAGGCCAGAGGGCATTATGCTCGCTTGTACCACTTCCGGCTACCAGAACGACAGTATCTTTGATGAACTACTGAAGCGGTCAACAAGGTTTCTTCTTGGTGAAAGCAAAGAAACAAGGCTATTGCCGTTTCTGTACATGATAGATGACCTTGAAAAGTGGAATGACATCAACGAGCTGCGGAAAGCAAATCCAAATCTTGGCGTGTCCGTTCCTGTTGATTATCTGCTTGAAGAAATAGCAATAGCCGAGGGAAGCCTGTCAAAGAAAGTTGAATTTATCACAAAGTACTGTTGCCAGAAGCAGAACAGCAGCACGGCTTGGTTGTCAACACAGACCATCAAGAAGTGCATGACGAATGACATACAACTTGCAGATTTTGCACATTCGTACTGTGTCGGTGGCATAGACCTGTCACAGACTACTGACTTGACATCTGCGTGTGTGGTCATTGAGCGTGACGGAAAATTAAACGTGTTCAGCAAATTCTGGCTGCCATCGGAACGCATTGACGAAGCACAGGAGCGTGACGGCGTTCCGTATCGGATATTCATTGAACGTGGCTTACTTGATCCAAGCGGTGACAACTTCGTTGACTACAAGGATTGTTACAAGTGGTTTATAGAACTTGTTGAACAATATGAAATACTTCCGCTGATTATCGGTTATGACCGATACAGCGCACAGTATTTAATTCAGGACATGAACAACTACGGCTTCAAGTGTGACGATGTTTATCAGGGTGATAATCTCTGGGGTGTCATGCAAGAAGCCGAGGGTTTGATGAAAGACGGCAAAATAAACATCGGAAGTGAGCAAGACTTGCTGAAGATGCATTTTTTGAACAGTGCGGTCAAGATGAGTGCCGAGCGAGGTAGGGGCAGACTTGTAAAGGTATCACCGACAGCACACATTGACGGCATGGCTGCTTTGCTGGATGCGCTTACTGTTAGACAGAAATGGTATGCGGAATTCGGTGGACGGCTAAAAAACGAGAGGTAACATTTATGGGTTTATTTGATGCGATCTTTAGACCAAACAGAGAACAGGAAAAAGCAAAGGTGGCACAGTTTTTCAAGACGCTGACACCGTACAAGCCTGTTTTTCATACTTGGCAAGGATCTATCTACGAAAGTGAACTAATTCGTGCAGCTATCTATGCGAGGGCAAGGCACATATCAAAGCTGAAGTTTGACAGCACAGGTGCTGCGAAGATCGGACTTCAGGCAAAACTTCATCAAGGGCCAAATCAGTGGCAGACATGGCCTCAATTCCTTGCGAGGACATCAACGATACTTGACATCCACAACACGGCATTCATCGTTCCTGTAAAAGATAAAAACCTTGCAACAACAGGCTACTACACAGTACTTCCTGACAGATGTAAGTTGCTTGAGTACAAGGAAGAGCCGTGGCTGCGGTATGAATTCCATGACCACAGTGTCGGAGCTGTCCGGCTGTCGGAATGCGTCATACTGACACAGCATCAGTACAAGCGTGACTTCTTCGGTGAAACGAACTATGCACTTGAGCCAACGGTCAAAATGATTGACCTTAACAAGCAAGGCATAGAGGAGGCCATCAAGAACGGTGCTACGTTCCGCTTCTGGGCAAAGATGTCAAACTTCACGATGGATGAAGATTTGAAGAAAGAGGCACAGCGATTCGGATCACTTGCATTCAGCGGTGAATCGGACGGAATGCTGTTGTTCCCAAATACCTACACAGACATTCATCAGTATGACAACAAGCCGTTTACTGTAGACGCTGACCAGATGAAGCAGATACAGAACAACGTTTACAACTACTTCGGCGTCAATGAGGACGTATTGCAGAACAGGGCATACGGTGATTCCTGGGCGGCGTTCTATGAGGGATGCGTTGAAGTATTTGCCATTGCGCTGTCGGATGGTCTTACAAAGGCAATGTACACCGAGCGAGAAAGGGCAAACGGCAACGAAGTCATTTTCACATCCAACAGACTTCAGTACATGAGCAACGCAGACAAATTACAGGTAGCTGCACAGCTTACTGACAGAGGCATCTTTTCCATTAACGAAGCACGTGAGGTGTTCAACCTGGCTCCTGTTGATGGTGGAGATATACGCACGATACGTGGCGAGTACAAGAACGTAGACGAATTGGAGGAAGAAACCAATGACGCAGAATAGAGAATACAGAAACATGACTTTTGAAGTCAAGCAAGACGGTGACGAGCCGTCTTTTTTAGTTGAGGGATATGCTTCAACTTTTGAGCCGTACAAGCTCGTAGAGATTGACGGCGTAGACTACAACGAAAGGATAATGCCAGACGCATTCAACGAGGCTGACCTGACGGACGTTGTGTACCGCATTGACCACGAGGGCAAAGTGTACGCAAGGTCATCTGCTGGAACTGTCAAGCTTGATGTAGACGAACACGGTCTGCATCAGGTCACGGATCTGTCAAGAACGAGAGCAGCCAGAGAACACTACGAAGATGTAGTGGCTGGCAATTATCCGCAGATGTCATTTGCATTCACAGTGGCAGACGAACACTACGATGCTGACACAAGAACAAGAATCATTGACCGCATAGCAAAGGTCTTTGACATATCGGCTGTGAGTTTTCCAGCCAATCCTACAACAGAACTTTTTGCACGTGACTACTTCAACGGAGTGATTGAAGCGGAAAAGGCTGCCGAAGCGGAGCGACTTCAGGCAGAGGAAGAAAGACGGAGTGATCTTGCGAAGCGAAAAGAACTGAAAAAGAAAATCATGGAGGAACTATCCAAATGACACTTGACGAATTAAGGGAAAGGCTTGCAGCAATTGACGCAGAACTGACCGACATCCTTGCACAGCTTGAAGAGCCGGAAGAAGAGAGAGCCGAAGAAGATACAGCCGTAGAAGAGGCTGTAGAGAGGGCTGACACTACCGAGCTTGAAACAAGAAGTGCTGAACTGATGGAAGAACGGCAGAACGTTCTGGCTGAAATTGAGAAAGCCGAAGCAGCCATTGCTGAAGAAAAGAGAGCAATGGAAGAAGTTATTGCTAACAAAGAAGTCATTGAACTTGAAAAGAGAGAGGACATCAAAATGACTGATATGGAAATCAGAAACACAAACGAGTACATCAACGCATTTGCGGAGTACATCAAGACAGGTGACGATGCAGAATGCAGAAGCATCCTCACTGAAAACGTTTCCGGCACTATCGCTGTTCCTGAAATGGTCTACGACATCGTAAAGACCGCATGGGAGCGTGACGGAATCACGGCAAGAGTAAGAAAGGCCTACATTCAGGGCAACCTCAAGGTTGGATTTGAACTGTCGGCTGGAGATGCCACCTACCACACCGAGGGCCAGCAGGTATCCGAGGAATCCCTGGTACTTGGTACTGTAAACATCGTACCGAAGTCAATCAAGAAGTGGATCTCCGTATCCGATGAGGCTCTGGATCTCCGTGGCGAGGCATTCCTCCGCTACATCTACGATGAGCTTACTTACAAGATCGCAAAGAAAGCTGCTGACGAGCTGATTACCGCAATCAAGGCTTGTGGCACAGTATCAACTTCAACACAGGTAGCTGTTCCGGCTATCGTATCAACAACTGTCGGTGTTGGTCTGGTTGCACAGGCTATGGCACAGCTGTCCGATGAGGCTGCAAATCCTGTAGTAATGATGAACAAGGCTACCTGGGGACAGTTTAAGGCTGCACAGTATGCTAACGGCTTTGATGCTGATCCGTTTGAGGGTCTGCCTGTACTGTTCAACAACAGCATTACTTCGTTCACAGCTGCTACCACAGGCGTTCCTTATGCTATCGTTGGTGACCTTGAACAGGGCGCTCTGTTCAACTTCCCTAACGGTGAGGGAATCGACTTCAAGGTTGACGATCTGTCACAGGCTGACTATGACCTCGTAAGAATCATCGGCAGAGAGTTTGTCGGTATCGGCGTAGTCGCACCGAACGCATTCTGCAAGATTACGAAGTAGTAAAAGCATGAGGTTGAGTGGAGGCAATTATCATGGAAGAGAAGAAAATACTGATTGCTGTACCATGTATGGACATGGTAAGCGCAAGATTCGCACAGAGTTTGACCACACTGAAAAAGGTTGGACAGAGTATCGTATGTTTTCACATAGGCTCACTAATATACGATTCACGCAACAGATTGACAGCAATGGCTGTTGAAAATGATTGTGACTACATTATGTGGTTTGATTCGGATATGGTCTTTGAGCCGGATACGCTTGAACGCATGATGAAAGTACTTGACGAACATCCAGAAGTGGAAATACTGTCAGGACTTTACTTCAGGAGAGGGCATCCGTTTACGCCTGTATTATTCAGCAAGTTGGGAATAGACGAAAATGGTCTGCTTGACTTTGCTGATTACAATGACGTTCCTGACGAACTCTTTGAAGTTGAGGGATGCGGATTCGGATGCGTTCTCATGCGTACTGATTGTCTGCTTGACATCGCCGCAAAAGAGGGCGGTGGCGTGTGGTTTTCACCGTTGGCAAATGCCGGAGAAGATTGCGCTTTTTGTATAAGGGCAAGAAAACACGGCTACAAGATTTACTGTGATCCGAGCATCAGCCTTGGTCACATGGCATATACGCCTGTTACAAAATCCTTTTACAACGCAATAAGAAATGGAGATGGCAAATAAATGGCTTTATTGGATACTTGCAAGACGGCAATGCGTGTTACTACAGATGCGTATGACACCGAAATACAGGAATACATAGATGCAGCGCAGCTTGACCTTGGCATTGCTGGTGTTGAAACAACAACGCTGGACAGCCTGGTCAGCAAGGCAATAATGACCTATGTGCGAATGTCATTCGGTGCACCGTCAAACTATGACAAGCTGAAAGCAGCCTATGACGAACAGAAAGCACAGCTGATGAACGCCACAGGATACACGGATTGGGGTGTTGGTGTATGACAGATGTACTGACACTGATTGCACAGACCGTGACAACAGACAACTACGGCAACGAAGAATACACCGAGGTAGAAACGCAAGTTTTCTGCGAAGTGGATTCTATTTCACAGAGTGAATTCTATCAGGCTGCCAATACGGAACTGAATCCAGAATATAAATTCACAATCTTTTTCGGTGACTACAGCGGACAGCCTATAGTCAAGTATCACGATGAACGCTATGCGATCTACCGCACTTACAGATCTAATGACAATCTGGAATTGTACGCAGAAAGGAAAATGGGCGTATGAGTGGCGTAGTGATAAGGCCAGAGGCTTTTGAACAAGCGGTAACAAAGGCAATTGCACAGTATGGTGATGACGTTCTGCACATGTTGGAAAGTGAAACCAAGGCCATCGGCAGACAGGCAGCAAGTGCGCTCAAAGGCTCTGCTCCTGGTGGCAAATATGCCGGAGGATGGTCGCACAAGGCTCAAAAGGGCGGTGCGTTTAAACTGTCCGACACCGTGTACAACAGAACTGACTATCAACTAACGCATCTTCTTGAAAAGCCGCATCCAACAGGCGGTGGTGGTCATTATCCGAAATACGCAAACTACACAGGCACCATTGCAAGAGTGGAAGAAGAGTACGCTAACAGATTCTACGAGGAGGTTATGGCGAAATTATGACGAAAAAAGAAATTGCAGATTTGATTGCATCATGTGGTCTGCCTTGGCGTTATAGTCATTTTTCGCAGACACCGAATCCACCGTATCTTGTGTACTACTATCCAAGCGAGAATGATGTGTTTGCGGATGATTCCAACTACGTCAACAAAAGACAGCTGTTCGTTGAACTTTACACAACAACAAAGGATGCGACAACGGAAGCCACCGTTGAATCGGCACTCAAGAATGCCGGACTTACATGGTACAAGCAAACAGATTTTCTTAACGATGAAAAGTTATATCAAACTACCTACGAGATGGAGGTAATCATAAATGGCTAACAAGGTACAGTACGGACTTAAAAACGTCCACTATGCAACTGTTACTGTTGGTACAAACACCGTGACATACGGAACACCTGTTCCGTGGCCTGGTGCTGTTAATCTTTCACTGTCGGCAGAGGGCGACACGAATGACTTCTATGCTGACAACGTGAAGTACTTCACGGCTATCGCAAACAACGGCTACAGCGGTGACTTTGAAAGTGCTATGATTCCAGATTCATTCAAGACAGACATCATGGGTGAAACTGTCGGCACAGGTGCAAAGACAGGCGTATATTACGAAGATGCCACAGTACAGCCAAAGGCGTTTGCACTCCTGTTTCAGTTTGAGGGTGACGAGAACGCTACAAAGTATGCTCTGTACAATTGCAAGATGGCAAGACCTGATATTGAATCTTCAACAACTGAAGATGGTATAGAAGTACAGACAGTAAGCGGAGAGATCACCGCTTCACCAAGAGCGTTTGACAGCATCGTCAAGGCACAGTGTGCAAACACAGCTTCAACGGCGTACACCAATTGGTTTACTACCGTTCAGGACTAACAATGCAGATACCCACCAGAGGCACAAAACTCGCTTCTGGTGGGTTTTTTGTAGTATGTAATGTAATTCCATAGGAGGCAAGAATTATGTTCAAAACTTTAACGATTGACGGAAAGGAAATGGAGTTTGCTGCCAACGCAGCAACACCGTTCCGCTACAAACAAGTATTCAAGAAAGACCTTTTTGCCATTCTTGGCAATGAGGAAAAAGCAGAAGCACAGGGCGTGGAAACCATTACGGAACTTGCATACATTATGAGCAAGCAAGCCGAAAAGGTGGACATGAACAAGCTGAACTATGATGAATTCATAACGTGGCTTGAAGATTTTAGCGCAATGGCATTCATCAGCGTTGCTGAAGATATTCTGAACATTTATATGGATTCCACTGTAGGCACAGCTACACCCTAAAGGAAAGAAAAACAAGCGTGTAAGCACAAGGCCATTTACAACAGGGCTATTTATGCTCCGTTGTATGGAACTTGGGTTAAGCATAGACGATTTAGAAAATATAGAATACGGCCTTGTATCGGATATGCTCATTGAAAAGGGCAATGATGAATACAAGTACCCATACAAGGCAACACAAGACGATTTTGACAAGTTTTAACGAGGTAATCAATGGCTGGATTCATCAAGGGAATCACAATTGAATTCGGTGCTGATGTCAGTAAACTGAATGCCGGACTTAAAAAGGCACAAGGCACTATCAACAAAACACAGGCAGAACTTCGGCAGATCAATCAGGCTTTGAAGTTTAATCCTGGCAACACAACATTGCTGAAGCAGAAGTTTGACCTTTTAAAGCAATCTGTAAACCAGACAGAGGAAAAACTGAAACAGCTCAAAGCAATGCAAGCCAAGATGGCTGCCAATGGTGTTGACGAAAATTCTGCACAGTACAGACAGCTTCAGCGTGAAATCATCAAGACGGAAAGTCAGCTGAAACAGGCACAGGCAGAACTAAAAGCATTCGGATCTGTCGGCAAGCAGCAAGTATTGGCTGTCGGTCAGGCGTTTCAAACGGCTGGATCAAAAATAAAATCAGCCGGACGCACCATCACAACCACAGTATCCGTGTGGGGTATGGCTGGAATATATGCCGGAAAAAAGCTGATTGACTTGAGCCAACAGCAAGCACAGGCTGAACAGAAACTGACCGAAATATACAAAACGAGAATGGGCGCAACAGAGGGTGCTGCACGTTCAACGATGAAACTTGCATCCGCACTTCAGCAACAGGGTGTTGTTGGTGATGAGGTCGCACTGTCATTCGGTCAGCAGATGGCAACATACTCATCAATGCCGTCAACGGTCAATAAACTGATGCCAGCGTTTGAGAATCTGCTTGTTCAGCAAAAAGGCTTGAACGGAACACAGGAAGATGCTGTCAATCTTGCAAATATGTTCGGTAAGGCTATGATGGGCCAGACAGGAGCGCTCAAACGTGCCGGAATCTCATTCACAGACGCACAAGCAGAAGTACTGAAATACGGCACAGAGGAAGAAAAAGCCGCAATGCTTGCTGAAGTTGTCACGCAGAACGTAGGCAACATGAATGCCGAATTTGCCAAGACGGATGCCGGAAAGATACAGCAAGCAAAGAACGCACTTGGTGACATGGGTGAAGAAATCGGTGCGGTATTGCTTCCGGCTGTAGCAGATTGCGTGTCATGGTTTCAGGTACACTTGATGCCAGCGTTGCAGAAAGTCATTGATCTGTTTAAACAGCATCCACAGCTTGCCACATTCGCATTGGCTCTTGCCGGAATCACGGCTGTTCTTGGGCCTGTGCTGATGGTAGTTGGCTCACTTATATCGGCAATCGGCGGTATTATATCCATCGTTGCTATCGCTGGGCCAGCCATTGCAGCACTCGCAGCACCAATAGGAATTGCGGTGGCTGCCATCGCAGCTGCAATCGCAATCGGCATTGCACTGTACAAGAATTGGGATACCATCAAAGCAAAGGCAAGTGCGGTCTGGAATGCAATCAAAACGGCTATTACAAACGTGGTCACAACAATCAAAACGCAAGTTTTGAACAACTTTAATACATTGAAGAATAATCTGCTCACCGCATGGAATGCGATAAAAACCACCGCATCTACAGTGTGGAATGGTGTTAAATCAGCCATCACAAAACCGATTGAAACGGCAAAGAAAACTGTGAGTGATATAGTTGGAAAAATTAAAGGATTCTTCCCTTTGAAGTTGGGAAAATTGATTCATTTCTATGCACCATCAATCAGCCTTAAAACAGGATCAAAATCGGTGCTTGGCAAAACTATTACATACCCAACAGGCTTCAATGTTAATTGGTCATGGCATAAAAAAGCAATGCAGAATCCGTATCTGTTCAGCGGTGCAACTTTGTTCGGTGCTGGTGAGGCTGGTGACGAAGTTTTGTACGGACGTAATGCACTGATGCGTGATATTGCACAGGCTGCCGGAGGCGGTGGACAAATCGTGATGAACGTATACGGTAGTGACGGAATGAGCGTGACGGAACTTGCCAATGCGGTTGAACGCAAACTGATACAGGCACAGAAGAGGAGAACAGAGGCATGGGCGTAAATCCAACACCAAGCAATTATAAGACATTCACATTTGACAATACGAACTCCGCACAGTACGGCGTGTATATCACAGGAAAAGCCGTGTTCAATGCACCACAGAGAAATGTAGAGATGGTGACCATACCTGGACGAAACGGAGCATACGCACTTGACCACGGCAACTTCAACAACATAGAAGTGACGTATCCAGCCGGAATCGTAGCAGACACTGAAGCGGACTTTGCACAAGCCGTCAGTAATCTGCGTAACTTCCTGTGCAGCAAAGAGGGTTACTGTAGATTAACAGATGACTACAACAGCGGCGAGTATCGCATGGCAATCTACAAAAGCGGTCTTGAAGTAGACCACGAGGGATTACTGACAGGCGAGTTTGACCTTGTATTTGAATGCAAGCCACAGAGATGGCTGACTTCAGGAGAAACCAAGACCACGCTGACGAGTGGAAACGACATCACGAATCCAACGCTGTTTGATGCAAGACCACAGTTGCAGGTGTATGGGTATGGTGGGATTGATATTGGTGGTCAGCCAATTACCATTGAAAATGCCACATACGGAACTGTAATACTTGCAAATGGTGGGACATCAGGAACAGTTGGACTTGATATGAGTGCAATGGACACAGGGGATTCGTTCACGGTATCAGGCTCGTTGTTGAGGATTGAAGCACATGGAGAAACGGGATACGGTGGAGCATTCGTTCGTAATTCATTATCAGCCACTAATTGCTCTATTGTACCGTCATCATGGTCAGAAACATATTTCCTGGAAATTATACCAGATGACGTTACTTTCTCAAAAGGAACGGCAGACTCATTAAATTATTCAGTAAGTGGAACATTCCACGTTACGAAAAAAGGCTCAACCACATCGTATTCCGTAACCGTTTCTGGTGCAATTACATATAACGGTGACAGTACGCTGACATTTTCTATTGGAATCACACCGTCATCGTTCACAAACATTGCATCATTTTCCACATCAGCAACAACTCCTGATATTTTTGGCAATTCAACAAAGTCAATGCTCGGCTCGCCAATCTACATTGACCTTGATATTGGAGAAGCATACAACATTGAAAATGGCACTGCGGTATCAATAAACAATGCGGTCAGTATGCCAGCCGAATTGCCGACACTACCAAGTGGAAATACCACGATAACCTTTGACAACACGTTCACTAAAGTAGACATAGTGCCAAGGTGGTGGAAAGTATGATACCGATTCTGTATGACAAAACCGAAACAGCATTCACGAGTAATGGCATTGGCAGATTACGTGATTGCATAAGCTGTACTGTTACCGAAGAACGCAACGGCATCTACGAGTGTGATTTTGAATATCCGATGGACGGTGCAAACTATGACTTGATCCAGGTCGGCAGAATCATAGGCGTAACGCACGATGAAAGCGGTGACGTTCAGCCGTTTGACATCGTAGGGTTTGAAAAACCGATAGAGGGCATCGTAACTTTTCATTGCGTACACATTTCATACAGGCAGACACGGATGACGGTCACAGGCTCAAACATCAACAGCCTTGCGGATGCATTCACGCTGTTCGGTAACGCACAGCCATCTAATCCGTTCACATATTGGACAGACAAGACAAGCACAGGCTACCTTGGCTCTGCCAACGGCATTCCTCATTCAGTAAGGGAGATGCTCGGAGGTATAGAGGGCTCTGTCCTTGACGCATACGGTGGCGAGTACGAATGGGACAAGTGGACCGTGAAACTGTGGTCATCACGTGGCCAGTACCGTGACTTCAGCATCCGTTACGGTGTGAATATGCTGTCCTACGATGACGAGTATGACAGCCAGAGCTCATACAGCTCGTGCATACCGTACTGGACAGACGGAACGACCACCATCGTAGGTGACAAACAGGACAGCGGTGCTCTCACTCCTGCAGGTCGTGGCGAGTGTGTTCCTCTCGATGTGACCGAGAAGTTCGAGGACCAGCCGACCAAGGCACAAGTCGAGGCAGCTGGACTTTCGTATATGTCATCCAATAACACCTACAATCCGCAGCAGAACATCAAGGTCAGCTTTGTACGTCTGCAGGATATGGGCGAGTTCGCTGACTACCAAAACTTGCTTCAGTGCAAACTGTGTGACACCATCAACGTCATTTTCCCAGACTACAACACAAGTGGGAATTTCAAGATAGTCAAGACGGTCTGGAATGTACTTACATCCAAGTATGAGGAAATGGAGCTGGGCGATCTGTCTGTCACGCTGGCACAGGCACTGAACGTCAGCTCGTCATCAACTTATGTTGGCAGCGGTGGCGGAGGCGGTGGCAACTACGTTGACAAGACGCTGCCTAAATATGACCTGGACACTTCCGCTGCATCCGGAGTAGACCACGACCTTTATGCAGCCATCACTGCGCTCGGTTGGGCAAGTGATGTAATAGAGTAGAAAGGAGAGCGTATGCTAAATGTTAAGAAACTGCTGACTAAATTGGTGGACAACTGCAACTGTGACTTGCTCTATAATGGGTCGACCAGTGGAAATGCAGTCTTGTCAAAGTCGGTCGCTAATTACAATAAAATAATTGTTCACTATGTTGATAACGATGGAACTTACCTAACAAGAGAATTTGTAACCAATGGAGCATCACAGTTTAATGCTTGTCTTGACAGTGTAAGAATAACTGGAAGCACATATATCAAAGGGTACATTGGAACTTTTAACGGAACTGCTTTAACTAAAGGGTGGAACAAGCAGTGGGCATTAGGTGGCAACCCTACAGATGGCAACTATATAATCATTAAAAAAATATATGGGTGCAAGAACATCGCTGGGGGGGGGGTACTTCATAAGGGTATTTATGTCAACCGCCGAAAGGTGGTGGCAGTATGTTAAACACCAAGCAATTGCTCACGAAAATCATACAGAAACTAAAGACCGTCAACGAACCAACTACATTACAAGTGCGACCATTTCAGTCAAATCGCACATCCAACTGGTCCTGGCAAGTAACACACACTGGCATATTGTATTTGAACTTTATCTCATCGGTGAGAAGTTATTGCAGTATAACTTGGAACGGTGCAAATATTGGGGATGTTGTATTCCATACAGAATCAAACAATCACGCAACGATTGTCACCATAATGGTCAAAAAGGGAGATACGATTGCAGTAACTGGCTTAACAAGCAACTGCTATTTATCATATCGTTCTGCATTGATTACTTGGGGTTAGCCACTTCCGAGAGGGGGTGGACATATGCTTAATATGAAGAAGTTGATGACGAAGTTGTTGGTGGCAAAAGCAAAGATTCCAATGGTTACATGGAAAAGCGCTCTTGTTTCAAATAATTATAAGGTTTCGTCAACAGCATGGTCATATTGTAATTTGTCATTTACTGTTCCAGTTGGACACATTTATCTTGCTTCAGGATATGCTGGGTGGAGTAGTGGGAAACCAGTTGGCGTAGGTATCCACACAGCGTCAACGCTTGGAAACGAGGGTTATCCAAGGTATTCAGTATATGACGCAAACGGAATGATGCAGACTCCGTATTATGTTTTGCCTAATGGAACATATTACTTGTTTGAAAAAAGAGCAACAGTACCATCAGCGAACAATTATCACGCAATATTTGTACTTGATTTAGACTTTACTTGACAAATGATACTATTCACAATCGGCTTAACAATAGGAATACTATTGTTGTGGTGTATGCGGAAAGGGAAAATAAATGAACTTTGGAACAAAACTACGGACGGTCCTGGCAATAGCCACATCGTTAAACACGGCACTGATGGCAACTGACATCACAGCGTTCAATAATCCAACACTGGACATCATCTATAAGGTGGTGTCTATTATTTTGAATTTTGTTATTGTTGCGTGTGTCACATATTACAACAATGACTTTACCGAGATCGCTGCCGAGTACACTGGTGCAATGCGTCTTGAAAAAGAACAGCGCAAAGGCAAAACAGACGGTGAAAACTTTATGGATGATACTGGGGAGATAGATTAATGTTTGGCACATATAGACAATACGATTCACGTTGGGGTAAGAAAAACTACAACGGCAGCTCGTCATACTCTACGGCAGGGTGCGGTCCAACATCGTGCGCAAATATCCTTTATGCAATCAATCCCACGATCACACCACTGACCACTGGCAACTGGATGAAGTCAAAAGGCTATGCGATCCGTAACAATGGAACGGCTTGGAACGGCATACCAGCTTGTCTAAAGGCTTTTGGCGCAACAAATGCGCATCAGGTTGACAAGATGGCAGATGTTTTTGACTTATGCTCAAAAGGGTATGTCGGTGTGTTTCTTTTCCGCAAAGGCACTCGTGGTGGTGTCACCTGGACTACGTCAGGCCATTATATTGCCGTTACTGGGTACAAACACGCTAATGGCAAACACTATTTCAGGACATTTGACAGTGGTGGCCGTAAGCACGATGGTTGGTACTGTTACGAGACGCAAATGAAAGGCCTGATACCACGGATTTGGCTGTGTAAGGTTGTAGAAAAGAAAATACCGAAACCAACCGGAAAGTACAACGGAACAATACCGTCACCGACACTAAAAAAAGGCTCAAAAGGAACCAGCGTAAAACAGTTGCAGTTGTTCCTTAACTGGTATTATCCGTTCAAGCTGGTAGTGGATGGTGATTTTGGTAATGCAACATACAATGCTCTTGCATCATTCCAGTATGCAGAGGGCATAACTGCTGATGGTATTTACGGTAAAAACTCCTATGCAAAAGCCAAGGCATATCAGTACATTGCACCGAAACCAACCACACCGACACCGACAAAGACAACATCACCAACCAGGACAGCAATGAAAGCAGTTGGACATGCTCGTAAAGATTATGACCACAAGGCTGGTGACAGCACTGGCAAAGAGGTATTGCGGAGTAAATTCACTTATTCAACGTCAAGTGGATCGGTCTACAATTGGACCTATGTATTTAGGCCAAAGGACATCAACAAAGCCAATACCGCAGCCAGTATGTGCGAAAAGGCAATAGCAAACAATGCGATTGGTTATAATTCACACGGTGAGACTGCATACGGAAAGGACAAGGCAATGACCAAACTGGCAAAGGCCGTAAACTATGATTTGTCCAAGATCAAAACCAAGTGCGGTTGCTCGTGTGGTGACCTGATCTGTCTGTGCAATCATTACGCAGGACTGTCGACCTGCTACATCGGTAGTGGTAAACAACTTGCTGAAAACTACAAAAAGAACAGCAATTTTGAATGTAAAAAATATAAAAAAGGAATGCAGCTGTACAGGGGTGACGTACTTATCACAGCGCATTCCAACGGCAAACACAATCACGTTGTGATGTGCTTATAAAGGACGGTGAAGATATTATGACAGAAGCGGTAATTGTAGCACTTATAACAGGCGGTCTGGCCATGCTGTCCAATGTAATAGTGGTATTTGCCAATAATTCAAAGACGCTGTACCGTATTGAACAGCTTGAAAAGAAGATGGAAAAACACAATTCACTTCAGGACAGAATCGTGAAGCTTGAAATGAATGACAAGGCACAGTGGCAATGGATTGATGAATTCAAGGAAAAAATCTAAAAGGGAGAACAGAAAATGCTCAATATTGACGCAAAGAACAACATCACACTGACGAGAGGTGACACACTTACGCTGACGGTCACACTTCTGCATGAAGTAGATCCTGTGCCTCCGGCAACCGAGCCGACAATAGAGCCGTATGTGCCGGAAACAAATGATGTCATCCGCTTTGCGGTGTCTAAAGGATACAAGGGCGAGAGTGGATACGAACTGAAGCTGTCAAAGGTGATTCCGAATGACACGCTGACATTCACTTGTTCATCCGCAGAAACGGCTCTTGATAACAGCACATACAACTACGATGTGGAAATAACGCACGAGGACGGAACTGTTGACACGTTCATCAGTGCCAAGCTGAAGATAGTAGGGGAGGTCAAGTAGATGCACGTTCACGGTGAATTGTCAGGCACGTTGTCTGCTCCTGGTGGCATTCAAGGCACACTGTCAGCGTCAAGCGGTCTGCAAGGTACGCTGACAATACCAATTATATCTACGCACTGACACTTGTGATTATAGAAGTATGAACAGCGATCTTGATGTAATAGTCAAACATTATCCGTATAAGACATTGCGTGTTTACGCCTTGGGGGATATTCATATAGGAAGCCAGGAGTTTGACGAAAGAGCTGTGAAGCGGAAACTGTCTATTATTCAGGATGATGACGAGGCTGCGCTGGTCTTGTGCGGTGACGTTGCTGACTTCGGATTAAAAAATTCACGTTCTAACGTGTATCAGCAAGTTATGCCTGTCAAAGACCAGATAGAGTATGCGTATGAATTGCTGAAGCCTGTTGCACATAAGATGTCAGCTGTTGTTCCTGGCAACCACGAAGAAAGAGTGACTAAAGAGGTCGGCCTTTGTCCGTTGTATGACCTTTGTGTGCGGTGGGGTGTGCCGGAAGTGTACCGAGAAAACATGGCTATCACAAAGTATTCATTCGGTAACAAACACAACGGCAGACCGATAGTAATTATCGGTTTGACAACGCACGGATCAACACGGAACAAGCATCAGCGTTTCATATCGTGTTTTGACGCAGATATAGCAATAAGCGGTCACATCCATCACGGATATTATCAGCAACATGCACGTGTTGCCGTAGACAGAATAAACACCACAGCAAGAATAGTGCCGTTTCACGAACTTGTTGTGGATGCAAATCTGTCTGTTGGTGGTTATGGCGTAAAACATGAATATGAGATACCGCCAACACCAACACTTCAGTATTTTGAACTTTCTTTTTACAGAGAATCAAACAGAAGCAGAACTGAACACAAGATAATCAATTATCATACTATACAAATCTAATCAGCACCGCACACGCCTCTTAATAATGCGTACCAGGTGCGGTCAAATAGAACTTGACACCGCTTCAGTAAACACTGAAAAAAATCTTTTCATTTATAGAATTTAGTAGTTTTCCGTTCAGTAGTCTTTGCCTCCACAAGCGGTGTTTAGTTATTGAGGCCCTGAAAAGGGCCTCTTTTTTATTGCTTTAATTCATCTTGCAGATCATAAGCTCTGTCAAATATGCCAACTTGATAAAAGCGTATCTGCGTGTAATTGCCGTCCATACCGTCATCACCATATGAATACATGGTCACGCCGTTTGAATCTTTGCCATATACAACAGAATTATCCGTCCAATCGTCACGGTTCATACACGCCTTGATTCCGTCTACAGCGGTCTGTAATACTTCCGCATTGGTAAAGTGTCCAGACCATTGTTCTGTATCTTCAGCATCAATGCCATATACAACTGTATAAACTACGCCACCATCATCTAATTGTTCAGCCTGGATGTCATTGTAGGTGAGGGCGGTTTGTTCCGGCTCGTCCGATCCGCACGAACACATTGCAAAAGTCATCACAATACCCATAATAATAATTAAGATTTTCCGCATGATTTTGTCCTCCTTTAACACTTGACATTGTATAGCATCAGAGTATAATAATCAATAGGAGGTATGCTATGGAAAAGAAAAAAGAAACAAGAACGGAAAAAGTAATGGTAAGATTCACGCCATCGGAACGCAAGGCTTTAGAAGAACAGGCTGCGAAAGAGGGCAGAACTTTATCCAATCTTGTTCACACAAAATCAGTAGCAGACCTGAACAACCAATAAATCAAAGTCGGTGCATTCTATCAACAACTATTCCTATAATCATAAGGAACGGAAATTTTCACTGATTAAAGCGAATAGAAAAGAATAGAATGCACTTACCTAAAAAAGAGGGAGGTGCATTTTTTAATGAAGCGAGAGAGCGTAACAAAAGTTGCTGTTGTCCGTTCAACTGATCCAAATGAATTTGCGAATCTTTTCAACTCTAAAATGGATGAGCTTGCGGACAATAACCCGACACATCAAATCACAGATAATGGCGATGTCATTTCCGCTGTTATCACGTATCAAGAAACCTATCACATTGTAGACAGTGTTGCAGATGAATTTCACTTTGAGGGAATCCGCTATCTTTGCAAGCACTGTCCGTTCTTGGATGATCCACACGACAAACGCATCAAAAGGTGTACTTGCAAGTATGCCGAACTTGGCATGACGCACAAAGACCGTGAGTGCTGTGAGTATTTTTACAGGCAGCTCAAGGCCGGAAATATTACACCGTTGGATGATTATGAAAGGTAGGTGCTGACGATGAAGAAATACAGAGTAAGGGATGGAAGCGTAGCAGACTACGCAAGAATGATAGGCATTGGTGCTTTGTTCTGGGGTGCATTGTTCGCAATGGCTGTTCAGTGTTATCCAATGTAGTTAGTACCGCTTCAGCTCACAACCCTTGCTGAAGCGTGACTATACAGTAGTAGTAGAAGCTATCACTATACGATGATACTGTGGGTGATGCGTCCTAATTAACCACCAAATTACAACATTAATTAATACTGAAGTAGAAACAACTACACAACGCATACACACCACACTAACAAGGCAATTTATCGTGCAACAGCATTGCCCACAGAGAAAGGAGCAATCAATGGCAACACAATGTGAACGTATCATAGATTACATGGAACAGTTTGGCAGCATTTCACCGATGGAGGCATTTGCTGACCTGGGCGTGATGCGTCTTGCTTCACGGATCTGCGACATACAGAAATCCGGCACACCGATAGATAGAGAGATGGTGTACACAAACAACAGATACGGAGAACGTGTTCATTATATGCGCTATTCAATAGGTGACCGCTAATGGCATACACATGTGTATTCGCACCGAGCATAGAATGTGACGGCTGCGGTGAATGTGAAGAGGACAGGACAAAATACGATTCCAGATGGGATTGCGAATACGATAATGACGAAGAAGCGATATACAGAGAGGAGGAGTGAAATGGCAACTTTCAAAGATTTGCAGAAAGCCAACGAGCAGATCACAACAACCAACATCAAAGGCAAGGAATATGCCGAAGTCAATCAGCGCATCAAGGCGTTCCGCATGGTATATCCAGACGGCTACATCAAAACAAGAATCAGTTATATTGAGGATGGTATGTGCGTGATTGTCGCAAACTGTGGATACACAGTGCTTGATAAAGACGGCAATACTGATGAGGTGCATCTTGGTACAGGCACAGCTTACGAAAAAGAATCGTCATCGTTCATCAACAAGACTTCCTATATTGAAAACTGTGAAACTTCGGCGGTAGGAAGAGCGCTCGGCATGGCTGGATTCGGTATTGACACTTCGGTATGTTCGGCTGAAGAACTGTCAAACGCACAGCTTCAGCAAGAAGCAAGTGAGCCGATAAAGAAGAGCAAGGTCAAGACGCTTACGGAACTTGCCAACAAGGTCGGAAGTGACATCAATGACATCTGTGGATATTTCAATATTGATTCCATAGATAAGATGACAGCACAGGATTATGGTAAATGCCTGATTATGTTAAAGAAGAAAGAAGAGCAGAAAGACGAACAGTGATGAAGAACAGCACAAAGAACTGGCTGAAACTGAATAGAAGCATTCTTACATCAAGTGTGTTTGAGAATCCGAGGCTGTTGAAAGTTTGGATTTGGTGTCTGTGCAAGGCTTCTCACAAGGAACACGATCAGCTCGTTGGTATGCAGATGGTGCATTTAAAACCAGGGCAATTCATCTACGGAAGAAAGGCTGCGAGTGAGGAACTGAAGATGCCGGAGTCAACAACACATCGTTACATTTCTAAACTGAAATCGTTAGGAAATTTGAACATCAAAACGAACAACAAATTTTCCGTCATAACCGTTAGAAATTGGCGGTTTTATCAAGGTTTAGATTCCAAAAGTAAACAGCAAAATGGACAACAAATGAACAACAAATGGACAACAAATGAACAACAAATGGACACAAACAATAATGTAAAGAATGTAAAGAAAGTAAAGAATGATTATGATTCTTTAAATTATAGAGACGCTTCTTCTCGTAAGGAAAGAATCAAAATCAAATCGGAACAGGTACTAAAGGAGTTGAATAATGAAAGTAACGATTGAGGGAACAGCTATCGTCTGGGCAAACGAGTACAACGGTAAAAGATATTATTCGTTGAGCGTAGGATCTAAAAAACAGGACGGTGATGGATGGGATAACGCAAAACAGCCTATCCGCTTCAAGTCCGGCATCAAGGTCAACAACAAGACCGAGATTTCATTCAAGGCTTTTCCGACAGTGGGAAAGGGCAAGGATGGAAACTTCGTTCTGTGGCAGATCACCGAGTACCAGGAAACAGCTGACCATGTTGACGTTCCTGTTGAATCACAGTTTACCGCACTGACGAATGAAGATATTCCTTTTTAGTTATGGTTAACAGCAGAAACAAAGGCAAGGTCTATGAAAGACACGTAGCCGGACTATTCAAGGAACACGGCTATGAAGCAAGGCGAGGTCAACAGTACTGTGGTGCTAATGGTGACGCAGATGTGACAGGTGTGCCGTACATACACATAGAGTGCAAGGCTGTAGAACGGCTGAACTTGTATGACGCTATGGCACAGGCCAAACACGATGCGAGGTACGGAGAGCTGCCTGTGGTTATCCACAAGAAGAACTACTGTGCGGATCTCGTCACAATGGAGTTTGAACAGTGGGTGAAACTGTACAAAGCGTATGAACTTTACAAGGAGGATTTGAAAGATGAGTGAATGGTTAAAGAACATGCTTATGCCTTTAATCAAAGAGGCTGTGGCAGAAACATCAAAAGAGTTTGATGAACAGTACTACAGAGGCGTAGTGTACGGAGAAACAAAAGAAAAGCTGAACAAGGACATTCAGCATGAGGAAGAACTGTACAGAATCTTCAAAGAGGGCGTAGAACACGGAAAGCAAGAAGAACGGTCAAGACTTGGTGTCATAGAAGAAATAACGGCAGAAGAGTTTGACCGCCTTACAGCTGAAGAGAATACACCAAAGACCGAGATTCCTGACGGCTTCGGATTTGCCGGAACTATAGATGATATAAGCCTTGTGCTTGATGAGGAGGCTGTGTGATGCTGGCAATTACAGACGAAAGACCTGACTACGAAAAGCGTTTGCGTGACTTATGGCCAAGTGACTTCTTCATCTACGATGACGAAGTGTACAGGCGTATAGAAGATAACATCTGTGCTCAGATCCGTTCTAACGAGGAGGGCATATCATGCGTACATCAGCGGTCTGGTGATCTTGCAATCATTGACGGTGATGCGTGGGTGATGCCTTGCAGATGTGAGCTGCACGTGACGGAGTGAGGTGATATATATGACAAGACTAATTGATGCTGATGCACTCAAAGAAAAAATGTTGACTTGCTACGATTATTCCGCAGCATTGTGTAATGATGTAGAAGAGTTAATTGACAACGCACCAACAGTGGAAGCCGATAGCGACCTAATCAGCAGAGCCGATGCGATGGGTGCGGTACAAGACCATTTTAACGATGATGGATTCAAGGGATATGATGACGGACAGAAAATGCTTGACAGAATCAACGCACTACCATCAGCCGACAGACCGAGTGGGGAGTGGATAGAAGAATACGATGACGATGGTGTTGTATGTTCTGTATGCGGTAAGGTACACGGAAACACTTGGCAATACTGTCCATCGTGCGGAGCGAGAATGGAGGAAACAAAATGAGATTACCACAAGACAGAATTTTACACATTGACACAGAACTTGCTGGAGATGAAGTGCGAATTGTGGCAGAGTGGCAAGGCGAATTGGTGCGGTGTAAGGATTGCCAGCATTACATCGTAGAGGGAATCACAACACAGTACGGGTGGTGTCACGAATACAAGCACTCTGTAAATGATGACGATTATTGTTCAAGCGGAGAAAGGAAAGAAGAATGAGCAAAGTAGTTGACATTATCTTTGACGTAGTGACTTTCTGCGAACTGTTTGACGATTGCACTGATTGTCCACGGTATGGAGATGATTGTGACGGAAGAGGTGAGGAGAACACTAATGGCTAAAGCACCACAGATTATTGACCACCGATGCGACATACCGATGAAGCGGTCAAAGGAAAAAGGATTCATCCGGCCTGGCGTTCATTGGAAATGCAGAGAAAAGTGCAGACAGTGCTTCTGCTGTATCGTAAAGGATGAGAACGGAAATGAACATCACATAGGAGCTTTATATGGTAGCAAAGGAATATCTTGAAAGTTATAAACAAATACAGACACGTATCAACGTGCTGCAATCGGAAATCAATAGATTGCGTACCGAGGCTGAATCCGTCAGCATAAATATTGACGGTATGCCAAAAGGCACAGCAACCGATGATAAACTGTCACGTATCGTGTCGGTCATGGCTGATCTTGAAAAAACGATGCTGGATGAGATGTCAGGTCTGTATATTCGTAGGATGCGTATTATCACCTTGCTTGGCAAGCTGAAAAGCCACAAGCATCAGCTGTTGCTGCAGAAGCGGTACATAGAATGCAAATCGTGGGAACGCATTGCGGTTGAAATGGATATAACTTGGAGGCATTGCTACAGGCTGCATGGAAGTGCATTGGCTGAGTTTCAGGAGGTATTACACGATGCTTGACTTCGGTTTTTACAACATGGATTGCATGGAGGGGATGAAAGAGTTTCCTGACAAATACTTTGACCTTGCAATTGTAGATCCACCGTATGGTGATGGGGGGGGTACTTGGCAGAACGGAACGAGATTCGGAGAGCGTTTCCAGAGGTACATCAATCCACCAACTCCACAATGCCGGTGCATGGAGCAAGATGGGGGGGTGGTCCATCAAGAACGGGCGGAACATGGGCAACGAAATTCGGAAAAAAATCGTAGCGTGGGATGTTGCGCCAGGTGATGACTACTTCAAAGAGTTATTCCGCATCTCACGCAACCAGATAATCTGGGGGGGGGAATTATTTCCATTTACCACCAACACGAGGTTTTCTGGTTTGGCGCAAAACAAATGTACCGCAACAGTTTACTATGGCAATGGCAGAGTACGCATGGATGTCATTCCAACAGAACGCAAAGGTGTTTGACTATTCAGCTGTTGGTCAGGAGGGGAGATTCCATCCGACACAGAAACCTGTTGCACTCTACAAGTGGATACTAACCAACTACGCAAAGCAAGGAGATAAAATACTTGATACTCACGTAGGAAGCGCATCAAGTTTAATAGCTTGTTATGATCTTGGCTTTGATTATGTGGGATTTGAAATAGACGAAGAATATTATAAACAAGCAAAGCAAAGGCTTGAAGATGAGATGGCTCAAATACGATTTATTTTATAAATGTCATTGTATGTCAGTATATTTCTATGATATAAGGTAAACTGTCAAAGAAGCAAAGAGAAATCATATTTACTCATTTCTTCTGCTACACAAAAGATTCATCAATCCTCTTTAGAAAACTTTGACGGTTGTTCAGGGCATGAGGCTCACCAGATCGGTGGGCCTTTTGCATTGCAAAGAAACGGAGGCAAAACAAATGGCAGAACAGAAAACAAAGAAAACAACAACACGAAAACCAAAAGCAACAGTACCAGATCCGTGGGTAACAGCAGAGTACAAAGGCAGAACTTACGAAGTGCTTGAAGTAAGAGAACACGCTATCAAGCTGACAGACGGAACGATACACTTCTGGGTGAGGCGTAAAGATGTCGCAGCTGGGTAAGGACACAGGCTTCTATAACAGCCAGGCGTGGAAAAAAACAAGACGGAGCTATAAGCAAAGCGTAGGCGGTCTGTGTGAACGGTGCCTGAAGCGTGGCATCATCGCATCTGCCGATGTTGTACACCACATCGTACCGCTGACAAAGGACAACATAACTGACTTTAATCTGTCACTTAATTGGGATAACCTACAGGCTTTGTGCCGTAAGTGTCACGCAGATGTTCATGACGAAATGTATGCCGAGAAATCCGGCAGACGCTACAAGGTAAATGAGAACGGCAAGGTGGTGATGTACGATGATACCGTACTTTGAAACGCACATCACTGAAGCATGCAACCTGAAGTGCCGAGGGTGTTCACACTTCTCCGTCTTTGCTAAACCGAAACACAAAGACCTTGGAGAGTTTGAAAGAGAATTCAAACGGCTGTCGGAGATAGAAGAGATCGGCGTCATTCGTTTGATGGGCGGTGAGCCGTTGCTGAATCCTGACTTCATGGAGTACTGTCGCATAGCACGAAAGTATTTTCCGCATTCGCATATCGCACTTGTTACAAACGGAATACTTGGTGACAGGCTGATACCGCATGAAGCGGAGCTGCGGTCATTACATATCAACGTGACGATAAGTGAATATCATCTGGACAAACAGAATCGTGATGTGGCAAACACGCTGCACGAGAAAGGAAGTCTGTACAATATATCGTTAGATCCGACAGGAAGCCAGGATGCTGACCTGATGCACTTCTTCTGTGATATACGTATCAACAATTGGTACTACTACATGGACGGCAGATTTTATCCTTGCTGCATTGCCGGAACTATCCATGACTTCTGGGATCACTTCGGTCTTGATTGGGGGATGACACCAGAGGACTTGAGCATTGATATATTCAATCACGATGGGCCGGAGATAGAAGCGTTCCTACACAAGCCGTGTGAGCTGTGCAGATACTGTGATACATTGCGCAGAACAAAGACGTATCAGCCGTTCAGCATCAGCAAAGGTGACATCAGTGAATGGACAGTGCCTGTTGCGGAAAAATAAAAAATACCAGCCCCCTTGTTGCAATTCTGCAACAGCGCCGTGGGGCAC
>Ga0310786_10003074_pt1 | contig 24608 bp, 18 predicted proteins | sample AusTroGonzalo_MG_FD_203881 | JGI IMG/M metagenome (GOLD analysis project Ga0310786, IMG submission 203881) | Bovine rumen microbial communities from tropical cattle in Woodstock, Queensland, Australia - Gonzalo_03 (v2) (version 2) | ecosystem: Host-associated > Mammals > Digestive system >...
CGTCTGGGCCACCTCGTGGGGTGTCTCTACCCGACTCATCGGTGCCCTCATCATGACCCACTCCGACGACAACGGTCTTGTACTGCCTCCGCGTCTGGCTCCTATCCAGGTGGTCATCATCCCCATTGCCACCAAGCCCGAACAGATGGAGCAGGTGAACCGTGAGGTGCAGCCCATCATCGAGGAGCTTCGCTCGAAGGGTATCAGCGTGAAGTTCGACGATGCCGACAACAAGCGTCCCGGCTTCAAGTTCGCCGACTACGAGCTGAAGGGTGTTCCCGTACGTCTGGTGCTGGGAGCCCGCGACCTGGAGAACGGCACCATCGAGGTGATGCGCCGCGACACGCTCGAGAAGGAGACCCGCTCTATCGAGGGCATCGCCCAGTATGTGGAGCAGCTGCTGGAGGACATCCAGAAGAACATCTTCGAGAAGGCCCGTACCTATCGCGACGCTCATGTCTATGAGTGCGACAACTACGAGGAGTTCAAGGAGCGCATCAAGGACGGCGGCTTCTTCCTCTGCCACTGGGACGGCACGGCCGAGACCGAGGCACAGATCAAGGAAGAGACACAGGCCACTATCCGTTGCGTGCCCTTCGCCTACGAGCAGACGCCTGGTACCGACATGGTGTCTGGCAAGCCCTCGAAGTGCCGCGTCATCATTGCACGCAGCTACTAAGCTACACCTTATTTATAATAAGAAGAACTATTGGCGACTGCGCAATTCGGCAAGCTTATGTTTGTACGACTTGCGCAGTCTTCTTATGGCACGGTCGCGAATCTGGCGCACACGTTCACGCTTCAGCTGCATGTCCTCGGCAATCTCTGCCAGCGTTTCGTGCTCACGGTCCAGACCATAGAAAGCACCGACGACACGACGCTCACGCTCCGTCAGACTGAGCAGGGCAAACTCCACTGCATTCTCAACGGACTCCGAGAAGACACGGCGATCGGCCATAGGGGCGTCGGGGTTAATCAGTACAGAGAGTAGACTCATGTTCGAACGGCCCTTCATTGGTGCGTCGACGGACATCGGATGACCGTTCTGCTGTTCCAAGGCACGCTCTATCTCCTGACGGATCTGAACGACGGCATAGTTCACAAAGCGCGTACCACGACTGGCATCAAACTTCGCCGCCGCTTTCATCAGCCCAATGTTCCCCTCGCTAATCAGGTCGTCGAGCTGCAGCCCACGTCCCCGGTACTGTGCAGCCACCTTCACCACAAAGCGCAGGTTAGCTTCCACCAGCTTGCCGAGTGCATTGCTGTCGCCAGCCTTGATACGCTCCGAGAGTTGCCGTTCCTCGTCGGCCGTCAGCAGTTGCTCACGTCCGATTTCATCCAGATAGAGGTTCAAAGTCTTGTCTTCCATATAAAAAATGGTTCTTTGAGTGCAAAGATACAACTTTTTTTCGTACTTTTGCGCCATCAACGAAAAAAATTGTCACGATGCAAATGAAAAAGAACTACCTCTACGCCCTGCTACTTGCTCTGCTACTGTGCGGTTGTCAGGAGTCACTGGAAAAGAAATGCCAGCGAGAATGTGAGCTTTACACCAAGAAGAACTGTCCGGGAAATCTTGGCGACAACACAATCATCGACAGTATGGTTTTCGAGGCGACCAGCCACACTATTCATTATTACTACACCCTGACGGGCTCTGCTGATAGTGTCGGCATACTCAGTAACAGCGATGCTCGCCGCGCCTTGCTTGACGACCTGCGCAACTCAACCATCACGCGACAGTACAAGGAGGCCGACTACAACTTCAGCTATACCTACCATTCTCAGAGCCGTCCCGAGCTGGTACTCTACGAAGTGACACTGACGGCGAAGGACTATAAATAAATGAGAAATGAGAAATGAGAAGTGAGAAATGAGAAATGAGAAATGAGAAAACAATAAAGGGAAGCTTATCGCTTCCCTTTGTTGTAGTTATTCACTTTTCACTATTCACTTTTTACTCTTCAACAGCCTCGGGCTTCATGTTCGTGTAGACAGTCTGCACGTCGTCGAAGTCCTCAAGTTTCTCCACCATTTTGTCAATGGTCTCGCGCTGCTCGGCGGTAACGTCCTTCAGGTCGTTGGGGATGCGGGTAAACTCTGCACCCGTCACCTCAAAGCCGTTCTCCTCCAGGTGCTTCTGGATGGCACTGAAGCTCGAGGGGTCGCCATAGATGGTGATGCTGCCCTCTTCCTCGTCCTCGTCGAACTCATCGTCCACGCCGTAGTCAATCAGGTCCAGAATCATCTCATCCATGTCCAGTCCGTCCTTCTTCTTGAAGGTGAACACACTCTTGTGGTCGAAGAGGAACGACAGCGAGCCCTGTGTGCCCAGGTTACCATTGAACTTGTTGAACACCGAGCGGACATCGCCCACGGTACGGGTGGTATTGTCCGTCAGTGTCTCGACGAAGATAGCCACACCGTGAGGACCGTATCCCTCGTAGGTCACCTCCTTGTAGTCACTCTGGTCCTTGCCCATAGCATTCTTGATAGCACGCTCGATGTTGTCCTTCGGCATGTTCTCACGCTTGGCGTTGGCGATGCAGGCACGCAGTGCGGGATTGTTCTCGGGCTCGGGACCGCCAGCCTTCACGGCAATGGCAATCTGCTTACCGATCTTGGTGAATGTCTTGGCCATGTGGCCCCATCTCTTCAGCTTCGTAGCTTTACGATATTCAAATGCTCTTCCCATATTTTAAAATTTAAAGATTCAAGAATTGAAAAATTGAAGTTTATCTCAGCTCTGCGTTCAGCTGCTTCTTGATGTTCGCGATGAGCTTCTGCATGATGGCGTCAATCTGCTTGTCGCCCATGGTCTTCTCCTCGTCCTGGAGGATGAAGTTCACGGCATACGACTTCTTGCCGGCGGGCAGCTTGTCACCCTCGTAGACATCAAAAAGCTCCACCTTCTTCAGCAGTTTCTTCTCCGTCTGACGGGCCACCTGCTCAATCTGTGCAAACTCCACGGCCTCGTCGACGAGCAGTGCCAGGTCGCGGCTGACGGCCGGGAACTTGGGCACCTCGGTGAAGAGCACCTCGTTCTTCTTCGTAGCCTTCATCAGCAGCGTCCAGTTCAGCTCAGCGAAGTAGACGGGCTGCTCCAGGTCGAACTTCTTCAGGAGCTTTTTCGAGAGGATACCCATCTCAATGAGCTTCTTGCCGCCACGGTTCTCTATCACCACCCCAGCCGAGAAGTCAGGGTTCTCCGTCTTTTTCTGGACGGTGGCACCAGCCTTCAGTCCGATGCGGCTCAGGATGTTCTGAACGTAGGCAGCCAACTCGTAGTAGGTTGTGTTCTCGTTTTGGTGAGCCCACGAGCCTTCCACACGCTTACCCGTCACCCAGATGCCCATGAAGTTCTCCTCCTTATAGGCCTGCATGGGGTTCTCCGGATTCTCTTTCTCGGAGTCGAAGAAGTAGCAGTTGCCGAACTCGAAGAATTTCAAGTTGGCGTTCTTGCGCTTCACATTGTGCTCGACACTCTCCAGACCACCGTAGAGCAGCGTCTGACGCATCACGCCGAGGTCTGACGACAGCGGGTTCATGATCCTCACCACGTCCTGTCTGTCTTCATAGTATGACGTCTTCGTCAGCGAGTTGTTCAGGATTTCGTTGAAGCCTGCACCAACCAGTTGCTCAGAAACGAGGTTCTGCAGCTTGTGCTTACGGTCCTCGTCGCCCTTGATGACAAGCGAGCCCTTGAGCTGCGTGGGAATCTCCACATTATTATATCCGTAGATGCGCAGGATGTCCTCGACGACGTCGCAGGGACGGGTCACGTCCACACGGTAGGCAGGCACCTCCAGCTTCAGTCCTTCGGCCGTCTCGCTGACAACCTTCATCTCCAGCGACTCGCAGATGTCCTTGATGGTCTCCACGGGAATCTCCTTGCCGATGAGGGTGTTCACGTAGTCGTACTGCAGGGCCACCTGCGGATTCTCCATCTTCACGGGGTACTCGTCGCGAATCTCCATCGACACCTTACCGCCGGCCAGCTCCTTACACATCAGGGCAGCCTGCTTCAGGGCGTAGATGACGCCGTTGGGGTCGATGCCGCGCTCGAAGCGGAACGAGGCGTCCGTCGACAGTCCGTGACGACGGGCCGACTTACGGATCCACGTCGGGTGGAAGTATGCCGACTCCAGCACCACGTTCTTCGTAGTCTCGTACGTGCCGCTGCCCTTGCCGCCGAAGACACCGGCGATACACATCGGCTCCTCGACATTGCAGATGGCCAGGTCGCGGTCGCTCAGCTTGTGCTCCACGCCGTCAAGCGTCTGGAACGGTGTTCCCTCCGCCATGGTCTTGACGACTATCTTGTGACCCTTCACCATGTCAGCATCGAAGCAGTGCAAAGGCTGTCCGTAGGCAAACATGATGTAGTTCGTGATGTCAACGATATTGTTGATAGGACGCAGGCCGACGGTCGTCAGCTTCGTCTTCAGCCATTCGGGGCTCTCCTTCACCTCGCAGCCGGTGATGCTCACACAGGCATAGCGGCGGCAGGCCTCCTGGTTCTCGATGACCACATCGATGGGGAGGTCGTTGTTGTCGACGACGAAACCGTCCACCGTCGGGCGGTGGAGGCTCGTCTGGTAGCCGTTGCGGCGCAGCCAGGCATACAGGTCGCGGGCCACACCCCAGTGCGACAGGGCGTCGGCACGGTTGGCCGTGATGTCCACCTCGATGAGCCAGTCGCTCTCCAGGTTGTAGTACTCTGCAGCGGGAGTGCCCACCACAGCGTCCTCGGGCAGCACGATGATACCGTCGTGGCTCGTGCCCACGCCAATCTCGTCCTCGGCACAAATCATGCCGTTCGACTCCACGCCGCGCAGCTTCGACTTCTTGATGACAAACTCCTGGTCGCCGTCGTAGAGCACACAGCCCAGGTCGGCCACGATGACCTTCTGTCCGGCAGCCACATTCGGGGCGCCACAGACAATCTGTGAGGGCTCGCCCTTGCCAAGGTCCACCGTCGTCACGTGCAGGTGGTCGCTGTTCGGGTGCATCTCGCACGTCAGCACCTTACCAACGTACAAGCCCTTCAGTCCGCCCTTGATGCTCTGTACTTCCTCGAGTGCGTCCACCTCCAGTCCTGTCGATGTCAGCGCATCGCACACCTCCTGCGGTGTCAGGTCAAAGTCGACGTACTCCTTCAGCCATTTATAAGAAATATTCATTATACAAAAGTGTTTAATTTCGAAATCGGGCGCAAAGGTACTAATTTTTTAGGAAACAACGGCAAAGAAACACAAAAAAATCGGCGGTCAGAAAAGTCAGATGTCAGAAAAAGTCAGATGTCAGAAATAAAACGCCGCTCCTGTTTGAGTTACGGGAATTGTTAAGGGGGGCGCGGGGGGACGGGGGTGCGGGGGTGCGAGAACAGTTTGCCGGCAGTGTATTCTCTCTCCTCTCTCCTCTTTAACTCCGTTGACTCTTGTCACGGCTCGGCCAATTATGCTAGCCTGTTGGCTCCAGCTGCTCCAAAAGTTCCTCTTTGCAACGGCAAAGTTACTAAAAATCAGGCACCTGCGCAATAGGGTAATTGTCAATGGCAGTTAAATGCAAGGTTCGTTTTCGTCCAAAATAAGCTTACCTTATTTCAAAATAAGTTTAGCTCGTTTTTCGCAAAGCTGACCTTAATTTTCCTAAAGATAAGCTTATTGTGACATTGCCGAAAATCGCTGTTTCTGCAATAAACACTGCGGAAAGCGCATTGTGACATGTGACATGTGACATTTTTAGTGTTTAGAGCCTTTATATTATATATAATATTATAATATTATATATAATATAAAATACATTTATTCAAAATTTGCAACTCATTTGCACGAAAATGTCACATGTCACAATGTCACAATAATAGCCCCTTCGTGTCTTTCCCTGTATAATGTTGACTCCCTCTACTGGAACAGCAGACTCTTTTCCAGCAGTGGTTGACCCTTTTCCTGAAGACGTTGACTGATTGTGTTTGGGTATGTTTTTCCCGCAAAAAGTTTGGAGGTAACGAAAATATTGGCTATCTTTGCACGCAGAGCGTGCGAATCATATCTAAGACTATCAAATTCAAGAACCATGGCAACGATAAAAGTAGAAAACACAGAGATTACGGTTGTCAGCGTACAGAACGAAGATTATATCTCACTAACCGACATGGCTCACAGCCAGATGCAAGAGCACATAGTATTCAGATGGATGAGCTTGAAGAGCACTATTGAATATCTTGGTGAATGGGAGATGCTGTACAATCCAAATTTTAATTGTACCGAATTCGATACAATTAGAAATGCAGCAGGAAGCAACAACTTTGTTTTGTCTGTCAAAGCATGGATTGAACGAACTGGCGCCATCGGCATTATGGCTAAAGCAGGCCGTTATGGAGGCACGTACGCCCACAGGGATATTGCCTATCATTTTGGCATGTGGATTAGTCCCCGTTTCCAACTTTTGCTCGTCAAAGAGTATCAGCGTCTCAAAGCTGACGAACAGAAACAGCTTGCATGGTCGGCCAAGCGTGAACTCTCGAAAATCAATTACCGTATTCATACCGATGCTATAAAAAGTAACCTCATTCCTGCAGAAGTAACTCGCGAGCAAGCGGCGATGAAGTATGCGGAGGAGGCTGACGTGCTCAACGTGGCCATGTTCGGCATGACTGCCAAGCAATGGCGCGAGGCCAATCCAGGCCTCAAGGGCAACATACGCGACTATGCCACCATCAACGAACTGATCTGCCTATCGAACATGGAGAATATCAACGCCGTGCTTATCAACGACGGTATGCCACAAGGCGAACGACTCGTGAAACTCAATCAGATTGCCATTCAGCAGATGCAGGTACTGGAGGATAATGAGGGAAGGAAACTGTTGAAATAAACCACTACACAACTTTCTCAGCATTTACTGCTCTGAAATTTGGTTGTTAGAAAATTATTTCTTACTTTTGCATCATATCTAAGACTACGAAGATGAAAGCAGACGCCAGGACGAACGTTAACTACGTGACACAACCGCTGCAAGTGGCTGTGTTTCAGTCTCTTACGCGCCTTATAGGGGGGGGGTAAAAATTGTTATACAGCCCTCTGCCTCTGCACGTTAGCGCTGCTCTGCGCCTGTAGCGAGGACACGCCCGACACCTATCCGCCCGACACACTGAACACCCGCACCATTGCCGACAGCACCACCGCTACCGGCCAGGGCCCTTCTGTCGTCGAGGCAGACACCGCCTGGGCGGGCATCAACGAATACGACTTCGACGGCCGTCCCGTCATTACCATTCCCGACAGCGTCCCCGTGGGCGATGCCGGCGATGCGGTGTAACCCCAAACGATGCACGCGCACGCTGCATCGTCATTTGTTGAAGGGCTTCGGCCCTTCTCATAGGCTTTGCTAACGCTTTCGTGAGAAAACCGTCAGCAAATAGTTTTTTTCAAACACCCTCGCCCCGCTGCGAAGCCCGGCGAGGTTTCGAAAGTGAAACCAAGAAACTATAGATAAAAAATGGCATTTGAATCAGTATTTAAGGCAATAGATACGACGCTGTGGCACGACGATGGTTGCAGCACAGCGATGGATTATGTGGAACAGTCGAGCTGGGTGCTCTTCCTAAAGTACTTCGACGACTTGGAGAACACTCGCGAACAGGCTGCTATGCTTGAAGGCGGGACCTACGAACGCATCATAGACGGTGAGTTTCGTTGGAACAGCTGGGCTATGCCACTGAATGAAAAGGGAGAATATGACATATCGAGGGCACTGGTGGGCGATGACCTGACAGAATTCGTGAACCAGAAGCTATTCCCTTATCTTCAGAGCTTCAAGGAAAAGTACGAGCAGAACACCATAGAGTATAAGGTTGGCGTTATCTACACGGAGATTCGCAACCGTATCAGTAGTGGCTACAACCTTCGCGACGTGATTGAGCGTGTGGACGAACTGAAGTTCCAGACGGCTGCCGACCGTCATGAGATGACGCAGATATATGAAGACCGTCTGCACCAGATGGGCAATGCTGGCCGTAATGGCGGACAGTACTACACGCCACGCCCTTTGATCCGTGCTATAGTGAAGAGCGTCAATCCTCAGGTGGGCGAAACCGTCTATGACGGTGCCTGCGGCAGTGCCGGATTCCTTTGCGAAGCCTACACCTACATGCACGGCAAGCAGGGCTTGACCAGCACTGAGGAAGAAACCTTGCAGACGAGCACCTTCTACGGCAAGGAGCTGAAGGGTTTGGCCTATATCATTGCGATGATGAACATGATTCTGCATGGTGTACAGTCGCCCAACATTATCCGCACGAACACCCTTTCAGAAAATATAGCCAACATACAACCCTCAGAGCAGAAGAACGTCATCCTTGCCAATCCTCCCTTTGGCGGTAAGGAGCGCGACGAGGTTCAGCAGAACTTCCCCATTCGTAGTAGCGAGACAGCCTATATGTTTATGCAGCACTTCATCAAGATGCTGAAGGCTGGTGGTCGTGCTGGTATTGTCATCAAGAATACCTTCCTAAGCAATGGCGACGCAACAGCCCTGCGCCAGAAGCTGTTGGAAGAATGTAATCTGCATACCGTTCTCGATCTTCCTTCGGGAGTATTCACAGGTGCTGGTGTAAAGACGGTGGTGCTGTTCTTTACGAAAGGTGAGCCTACGCAAAAGATTTGGTACTATAAGCTTGATAAGCACTTCACCAAGACCAACGCTCTTAGCGAGGCAGACCTTGAAGACTTCCTGGCATTACAAAAGACCAAGGCCGATAGCGAGAATTCGTGGACTATCGATGTCACGAAGCTGGGTGAAGATTACGACTTGAGCGTGAAGAATCCCAACAAGGTGGAGGAAATTGACGAGCGCACACCGAGCGAGATTGCAGAAAGCATCTTTGCCCTTAATAGCGAGAATCAGGCTCTTATTGACGAAATAATGGAGATGGTGAAATGAAAGAAGGGTGGACATATAAGAAGCTGGGAGAAGTCTGCGATATTTTGGATTCTCAAAGAAAACCCATAACAAAAAATAAAAGAGAATCTGGCTCAATTCCTTATTATGGAGCCACAGGTCTTTTGGATTATGTTAAGGACTATATTTTTGATGAAAAGTTAGTGCTGTTAGGTGAGGATGGCGCAAAGTGGGGCGCAGGTGAAAACTCTGCTTATATCATTGAAGGGAAAGCGTGGGTGAATAATCATGCTCATGCTTTAAGACCTCAAAGAGAACTATTGCTTGATGAATTATTGGTTTATTATCTGAACTTCTCCAATCTACTCTCATATATAACAGGAGTAACAGTTCCAAAGCTCAACCAAGAAAAGATGCGTTCAATAGAAATACCTATTGGACCAATTAAAGAGCAGCAATCCATCGTTGATTATCTTGACTCTGCTTTTGCTAAGATAGATGCGATGAAGGCTAATGCAGAAAAAGCCCTCAATGAAGCCAAAGCCCTCTTCCAAGCATCACTCAAAGAAATGCTTGAACCCAAAGAAGGATGGGAAGAGAAGAAAATTAAAGATATATGTGAAACAGTAACAGACTTTGTCGCAGCTGGTTCTTTTGCTGGTCTCAGAGAAAATGTTGTTTATAATAGTGAAAAAGATTACGCTCAATTAGTGCGAACAACAGATTTGAAGTCAGGGTTTTCGAAAGGTGGTTATGTTTATGTTAATGAGCATGCTTTCAATTATCTTTATAGAGTGAATTTGAATGAAGAATGTGTTATTTTGCCTAATGTGGGCGTTAATTGTGGTGAGGTCTATTATGTAACGCCATCAATATTACCATATAATAATAATGTTTTGGGACCTAATGCTGTTCTTGTTAGAAGCAAAAACTATAGCAATCATTTCCTATCTTATTTGTTTTTAGGAAATGAGTTTCAAACAAAACTAGGGGATATAACATCTCACATGGCTCAACCAAAGTTTAATAAGACGGGGCTCAAGGAGATTGAAATTTCTGTTCCTCCACTCTCCGAGCAGCAACGCATCGTTGATTATCTTGACTCTCTCAAATCCAAGGTTGATCGCCTCCAAGAGAACTACGACAAGATCTCTCAAGAGTGTGATGCATTGAAACAAGCAATATTACGACAAGTATTTGAATAATTATTGTTTAACAACTATGGGTAAAGCACAAAAATTAAAGAAGAGTGGAGATAAGGTAATCGTCAACTGGTTAAAAATGTCTGACGAGACTTTTAAGGAATACTTCAAAAGAATTATTAAACAAATCTCATGGTTTGGTACAATAAGTATTCTGCTGGGTGTTCCTGGTTTTATAGTAGCGTGTATAACTCTTGCAGACAAGTGCAGTAGTGAGCCAGCAAACGTCGTAAAAATAAATGAAAATCTAAGGGAAAAAACAAAACCGGATGAGACAATTACATCTCAGAAACAAATCCTATTAGATAGCTTAAAGACAAATACTGCTCTAATAATAAACACTTTTAATCCTGAAATAATTCCTGAAAAATTGGATTCGGTAAGAGGACGAAATATTTTATTAATTCGTAACTTTAAACTGCTTTCAATAGAGTTTGCAAACTATGTGAGTGAATATGCCCAAGAAATCCCCGTAATTAGTGTAGAGGACAAAGATTATGAAGAAATAAAGGCCATGGCCAATGCTAGTTATCAGAAAACAGAAGACATTTGGTTTACAATGGATTCACTTCTTACCATAATTATGGAGCTGAATGATTACGGGCTTAAGTATCATGTTAGCAGCTATATTGTCAATCCTAATGTCTATGGTGAACTGCAGTTGATGGAAAAAAAGATAGAAAAGATTAGACATGGTATTTTGAGCGAATTAAAAATCATTGAAAACATGATGAGTCAAAAAGCAGAGATGGAAGGTGATATGTTCTATAAGGACTATAAAAAAGACCTCTCCAAGATTTTACAACTTAATCATAATTTCATGTATAGCTTTGAGCTCCTAAAATTTAGGAACAAGGTGCTTTCTTTCCTAATTATCCAGAACTCTAATTATGATGTACCATTAAAAAAATATATGTTGGGGTATAGTAAAGAAATAAAATAAAAACGATGAACGAGTCAGATACCAGATTGTATAAGATAGACCCCGCTATCAAGGCTGCGCAGTGGGGTGCGGAAGATGGTAGCTACATCCGCACGGAATACTATTTTACCAAAGGTAAGATAAGTAGGACGAAGAAAGGGAAGGCCAAGAAGGCTGACTACGCCCTGATATATAAAGGCGTAATGCTGGCCATCGTCGAGGCTAAGGCCGACGAACTGAGCTATGCAGAGGGCGTAGACCAAGCAAAGGAATACGCCGAGATGCTGAACGTACGCTTTACCTACGCCACGAATGGCAACAAGATCTACGAGATGGATATGCTCACCCTTGAGGAGCGTTTCGTAGACCGCTACCCGACACCGCAGGAACTCTGGCTCAGAACTTTTGGCGGTGCTGACGAATGGCGCGACAAGTTCAACATGCAGCCCTATCACGACAATGGCGTGAAGCGTCCGCGATACTATCAGGAAACGGCAATCCGCAGGGTGCTGGAGGGAATAGCCAAGGGTGAGAAGCGTATTTTGCTGACACTGGCAACTGGTACAGGCAAGACGTTTATTGCCTTCCAGATAGCCTACAAGCTGTTTGAAACACGCTGGAACCTGAAGAAGACGGGCACTCGCCCCAAGATTCTGTTTTTGACAGACAGAACAGGACTGGCCGATCAAGCCATGATAGACTTCGGCGGCTTCAAGAGCGATGCCATGGTACGAATCAGCCCCAAGTCGATAGCCAAGAACGAGGGCGTACCGAAGAACGGCAGCATCTTCTTTACCATCTTCCAGACGTTTATGTGTGGGCCTGGCGAGACACATTATTTCGGCGATTACAACAGGGACTACTTCGACCTGATTATCGTGGACGAGTGCCACCGTGGAGGCGCCAAGGACGAGAGCACATGGCGTGGCATATTGGAATACTTTGAGCCTGCCGTGCAGCTGGGATTGACAGCAACGCCAAGAGTGGAACAGAACGTGAATACTTACCAGTACTTCACATATCATGCCTATGAGTACTCGCTGAAACAGGGCGTCGAAGACGGATTCCTGACGCCTTTCAGGCACATCAACATGAAGAGCAACATTGACGAGTATATCTATTCGCCAGACGATACGGTGATAACAGGAGAAGTGGAACAAGGCAGGACCTATACAGAAGAGGACTTCTACAAGGGAGACATCATCATTCGTCAGCGCGACGAAGCAAGGGTAAAGGAGTTTCTTGCTGGCATTGGTGAGAATGAGAAGACGCTTGTATTCTGTGCTACCCAAGCACATGCAGCAGAGGTGCGCGACATGATAAACCGACAACTGAAGAAGAATGGCTATTGTCAGCGCGTAACGGCCAACGATGGTGCAAAAGGTGAGCAATATCTGAGCGACTTCAAGGACAACGAGAAGACTTGTCCCTGCATACTTACGACATCGCAGAAACTGTCAACGGGCGTCGATGCGCTGAATGTACGCCACATCGTACTGATGCGCCCTGTAAACTCGATGATAGAGTTCAAACAGATTATTGGCCGCGGTACGCGTATCTATGACGGTAAGTATTACTTCACGATATGGGACTTTGTGCAGGCTTTCAAGAAGTATGCACAACCCGACTGGGATGGCGAGCCTGTATGTCCGAAGTGTGGAAACAACCCTTGCACCTGTAAGCCCAGCGGAGGTGGAAATGGCGGTGATGGGAACGGCGGCGATGGAGGGTATACGCTCTGTCCTGTATGCCATCAAGACCCCTGCGTATGTCCACCACAACAGCCGAAAGAGGTACTTGAGATAGTGCTCTCTGACGGAAGGGCACGCAGAATAAAGTTCGTGAACAGCGTCATGTTCTGGGGGGCCAATGGAACCCCTGTCAGCGCACTGGATTTCATTAACGAACTGTTTGGCAAGTTGCCAGACTATTTCAGTTCGAGTGATGACCTGCATCGTATATGGGCCGACCCTGATACACGAGAGGCATTGCTTGACAAGATGGCAGAAGCAGGCTACGGCAAGGACGTGTTGAGCGACATCAGGAAAATCATTGATGCAGAAAATAGTGACCTTCTCGATGTGCTGGAATACGTTGCATATGCTACGACGCCCATAGAACGTGCGGAAAGAGCAAAGAAACTGAAGGACTACACAGAAAGCCTGTCAGATGCTCAAAAGCAGTTCGTGGAGTATGTTATCAATGCATATATTCAATCGGGCATCGATGAGCTGCGTATGGACAAACTGAAGACACTGCTCGAACTGAAATTCGGTTCACTTAGTGAGGGTATCACCGCAATGGGCGGCGTGCCTTTAGCAAGACAGACATTCAAAGATTTCCAGCAACATCTCTATGCATAAAGTGCACAGCGGAACCGACCCCTTTGTGCACTGAAGGATAAACGACATAAAAGAGAATGATAGAACATTGGTATGATTTCCTACCCGCTGCGTGGTTCACGCCCGAAGGTGGCGTGATTGTCACTATCAGCTATCTGCTGGTGCTGGCTATCGGCATCGGCATCGGGTATTTGATTTGGGGAAGGAGGAAGTAAAAGGTAATGCTTATGAGAAGGTTTATAACGTTGATCATGTTAACTGTTGCGGTATGTGTGTCCGCGCAGAAGGTAAAGTAAGTGCACAGGAGAACCGACCCCTTTGTGCAATGAGGGAATAAAAAATGAGTGTTTTGAAAAGCAATGATGGATGAACTACCTCTGAATCCAGTTTTCAACTTCCAGGCCCTCGATACGGCTGAGATGCTGAACGTTGTCGGTCACCATGGTAAGGCCGGCGACTTTAGCGGCACAGCCGATGAAGAGGTCATAATCCTCTATAGGAGTGCCCAGACGTTGGAGCCTGAGCTTTTCCTGGCAGAAAGCATCAATAGCAGCAGCAAAAGGAACAATGCTCACTTTGCTGAGGAAATCGTTGACTACTCTGAGATTTTCTTCTTTTCTCTTACTTTTGTAAGCGCCAAATCGCAACTCCATCACCGTGACATCTGCCACGTAAAACTTCTTGCGGCTTATTTCCTCAAGCTGCTCATTGACACCATACTCATCGCGCATGGCAAAAATACAGATGTTTGTGTCGAGCAGATATCCTTTCATAGATCTAAGTCTCTGATGATGGATTTCCTTTCCCCGCGAATATCGGCAATAATTTCTTCAGCTGACCTGTCGTCTTGCCATTTGCCCGCAAAACTCTTAGTCCAGCCTTTCTTGTTGGAGGCAGGGCGCTCATCAGCAATCGTCATTGAGCTGCTAAGCAGGGCTATCAACTCTATCTTCTCCGTATTGCTCAGACTTTTCAGTTCAGACCAATACCGTGCACTATTAGGCGATGTAACGTTCAGACCATTTATGCTCATAGATGTTCTTATTTGTTATTCCGCTGCAAAGATAAGCAATAATTCCGAAACGACAAATAAAAAGAGAAATAATTCACGATGGACGAGAAAGAGATAAAAGGGATCATGAAGCTGCCGAGTGCACAGCGGAACCGACCCCTTTGTGCAATGAGGGATAAGAAACGATAAAGAAAACGAAATGAATGACGAACTGAAAGAGATACTTAACCTGCTGGAAGTTGCCGGGTGGCAGCCGCAGTTGTGCGACACGCCGATACCTTATTATGATAACCCCGTTATGTGCGGACAGCCTACGGGCATCGGCGACGTAGTGGAGAGGAAGAAGAGGTTCCCGAAGGAATTCTTGTCGATGCAGCCGGAGTTCGTGGTCAAGGTGAAGGGCGACTCCATGGAGGGTGCCAACATTTACAATGGCGACATGGTAAAGGTGGAATCGGAGGCGACGGTGCACGACAGCGACATCGTGCTGGCTTGTATTGACGGGGAGTTCACGTTGAAGGCTTACTGTGAGGACGAGGACGGCCTGCCCTGGCTGGTGCCCCAGAACGACAACTACGAAGCGTTTGCGCTGACGGAGAATGACAATGCGTGGATTGTGGGCAAGGTGACGGAGGTGATTAAAGCGGCACCGAGGGTTCCGGCAAGAACGTGCATGAAGCTCATTAAGAAGGCGAAGATGAAGGAACCGCCTGCACTGACACGTGAGCAGGTGGAAGAGATGATTGTTGACGTGGCTCCAATGGTGAAGAACGGTCGGCAGTGGTATGCGGTATTCCGAACTCTCGTTGACAAGAAGTACTTCGGGAAGGCTGACTACGAGGCTTTCTGCGAATTGGTGGCCAGCGTGGTGCCGAAGCATGAGCACCTGCCCGATGCGGGACAGATGCAGCGGCTGGCGGTGCAGAGTTTTGCAAAGCCTGTTGTGTTGTGGGACGAGAACGATGCTCCTGTGACGGGCAAGCCTTTCAAGGACTACAGGCGTATAGCAGAAAAGGCTCTGGAACAGCTGAATTTGTAAAGAAAAAGAAATTCTTTACGAAAAAGTTCAAAAAGTTTACGAGATTTTGTAAAGAAAAAGAAAAACCTTACGAAAAGTGTAAAGAAAAAAGAATTCTTTACAAGAAACTTTCAAAAACTTTACGGCGACGGAAGATTGCTTCCGCCGCTCTTTTTTTGTGCCTAACTTTGCCGTAGCATTTGAAGATGCAACGGCGAGTGAAGGCTGCGCTTCAGCATAGCTCGAGCGGGCTCGGCCCTGCACTCACCTTGCACTTCACTTCGCAACCAGAAACCGAGCGGGGAGAAAGGGCGCCCCTCCTTCCGCGAGGTAGTAATCTCTAAAAAAAAACAAACTGCACAGCGGCGCTCGGCTATGCCGCTTGCCTAAGCAAGAAGGTATAGCTCGACGGCCCGAAGGGGAAAGTCAACCGACCCTATTGTGCACTTTTGAAGAATTGAACTTTTGGAGCAGCGAGAACCATCAAGCTTGCTTGTTTGGTCGAGTCGTGACAAAAGTCAACGAAGTTAAGAATTAAAAAATTAAAGAATTGAAGTTATGGAGAAGACTATGATTTTGAACAACGTGTCCCTTGTCAAGAATGACGAGTACACAGACAAGCAGACGGGAGAGGTAAGGTCTTTCCACTACTGCGAGTTGACGCTGACGGACGGCATCGACACCATCATCGCCGAGTTGGCGGTGCCCGGTGTCAAGGATGCAGCCGGTCAGTTCAGCTACCCCCAGCCCGAACTGCCCTGCGGCGTGGTCTACGGCGTGGCGCTGGAGATTGCTGGCCGCACGTGGGAGAAGGATGGCCGCTCCGGTTACTCTAACAGATGTCGAATTCGTAAAATCGTCAAGCTATGATGCAGGAGTTCTATGTATTCGAAGAGAGTACCGGTGTGCCTCACCGCATTGTTTACTCTGACACTATGGGTACTGGTCTCATCATTGACCAAGGCAATCCCATTGTAGAACTTGACCCTACGGCCGGTTGCTGTTTTCTAGGGAAATCAAGAGAAAACATTGAGCCAGAAACGTTGGCCAAGATGTTCGGTATCATCTATCAGCAACCCGAGAATTATCGCAAGACAGGACAAGCCGCCGCCACCCTCATCAGGGAAAGCGACCTGCATGTAGTGCCTACCCTCTTGAAGATGGTTGTCGAGATATGTACGGGGAAAGACCCTGACCTCCCATGGAAGCTGAAAGTCTATGAGGAACGTACACACGATTTGTACTTGTCCGTGGACGGCTTTGAGGACTGGCACTTTGCCAAGACCTTCGCTTCGTGGTATCTCGTGGACCTCTCTGATGCACAAGTAAGTGTTGACTACAATTACAAAATCGAGAAACATTAATGGACTTTCACGACTACGAATTACACGAATTAAACGGATGAACTTTTACGACCACGAATTGATCGAATTGAACGAATTAACAAGACCGAGAAATAAAAAACTACGAATTAAACGAAGTTAATTGAACGAATTAAATAGAGCGCAGCAAAATTCGAGAAATTCGAAATCAATTGCCCTTAACTGGCGCAGCCAAAATTCGAGAAATTCGTGAGATTCGTGGTCAAAAAAGAAAATCTTAGTAGGAAATGAATATGGTAAGTAATAACAGTAAGAGTAGTAAGCCCCTCAAAGTGAGGGGCACGGCTACCATTCACATTGACACGGGCGACGTGGACTTCAGGGCGTACCAGCAGGGGGAACCAGTACAGAAGAACGTCAAGAAGCGTGGACAATCAACGTTCTACGAGACGGAAGGTGTCAAGGACAGCAGCTTTGTCTGTCACTTGAAAGTACCTAAGGACTCTTCCGACCCCGTGGCAGAAATGCAAGAGCAGTTAGAGTTCTTTACTAAGAACCTGACGAGCAAAGAGCCGACATTGCCCAAGGGCAAACGTCTGCTGTCAACCGAGAATCTTGTGGTAATCCACAACCGTCGAACTAATAAAGTATCGGTACACATGAACATCGACCTTGAAGAAGTCGGTGAGCTGAGTGCCAAGTTGTTTAACCTAACCGCAGAAGTGAACAAATGTTTTGCTATCAACAGAACTTCTTTACGCCCACAAACAAAGTAGACGAGAACGTCTTCAAGGCTTTGGTACGCGCCCCATATACGAGGGAGTGTATTGAAAAATTCAGAGAAACGGGCGATGCAGCATGGAAGAAGCGCCTGCCTGCGTTCATATTCCAAGCTACATTTGACGAAACCCCCTCCAAAAAGGGACTTATCGGTGCATGGCGCAAGCAGGCGGCTACCCGCCTGACTGGTCTTGTGGTGATGGATATAGACCACGTGGAAAATGTTCACGAAATCTATCAATCATGGGTATCCAACACACCCGGCCTTTTCTCGGGTGGTGACATCCTCCTCGTCTATATCACACCCAGCGGCAAGGGCTTGAAGGTAGTGTTCAAAGCTCATGCCGAATGGGGTAACCTCATCGACAACCAACACAAGATGGCTGAAATCCTCGGTGTTGAGATTGACGAAGCTTGCAAGGACGCATCACGTATGTCGTTCATTTGCACGGAAGACGATATTTTGTATATTTCACTAAAAGAGTTATTTACCTATGAAAACAAAGAATTTGCTGAAAAGTATAATGACCAATATCGTGGTGGTCATAGCCAGTCCAGTATCAACGCTGGCAGTAATATTAATGTACGCGGTGCTGTGGCTACCGGTGTTGATGGTATCGTGGTTGGAGCCGCTGCAACGGAAGCTCAACGACAAGCTGATGTCAATACTGAAGCTGCCAGAGTAGAAGACAACGCTCTGTCGTACCGCGGCGTTGAGTACACCAAAATCATCGAGGCGTGGCTCGATGGTAAGCAACCGCAGCAGGGTGATCGCCACAACACCCTGCTGAAGCTTGCATCCGACCTCCGATATATCACCGACAACAACGCCAAGCGACTGAAAGAAATTCTCATGCAGCAGCCGTGGGTTGTTGACCTTGTCAATGAAGGTGAGAATCTTGATACTCTCATCAAGTCTGCACAGGAATGGAAAATGTTCCAAAGCATTCCCAAGCGTTTTAGGATGGTGTTGATAAAGGCAGGTGTGGAATTGTCAGCATTGAAGGCAGAAAACGATGGTGGCTATCCGCTGCCATTAGAGGAATGGGGACAGAAGATAAAGGAGTTCTTTGAGGACTATCCCTGTCTACGTGAGGTCTGCGGTCAGTTGAATCCCCAATGTTGGCCTGCCGCCATTTTCACCGCTTCTGCCTTCATGGGCACGCTGATGACGAGAACATGGTACTACTTCTATCATCGCCCCGAGGAACGTCGCCGTCTGAACTACTGCATCATGGTGATTGGCGACCCGGCAAGCGGAAAGTCGTTTGCTACCCGTCTCTACAAGTTACTGGCGGCACCTATCAAATCAGCAGATAAAGTCGGCTATGATGCCATCAACCGCTACAAGAAGGAACGACAGGAGCGAACGACATCGACAAAGGCACAGAAAGGCGAAGCCCTGAAGAAACCCGAGGTCATCATCCGCGACCATCCTGCACGCACCTCGAACGCCACGTTCATCGAGGACATGAACCGCGCCGTCGAGGTCGTTGGTGGTGAGCCGATGCACCTGCATATGCTGACATTCGATACCGAGCTTGACAACGCCACGGCCACCCAGCGCGGCGGCTCGTGGATTGACAAAGCAGCTATGGAGCTGAAAGCATTCCACAATGAAGAGGACGGACAGGCATATTCCAATCTCGAAAGCATAAGTGGCCCCTTCAACGTCTATTGGAATTTCGTCTATACTGGCACGCCGCTTTCATTGCAGCGCAAGGTGTCGGAGCGCAACTTTGGCAGCGGCCTGGCAACGCGACTGGCCGTCATACCCCTGCCGCCAAGCGGCTTTCAGATGATGGAACTGCACCGCACAACAAAGAAAGACCAGGCTGCGGACGAAACCTTGAAAACGTGGGCGTTCCATCTTGACGGAGTAAGCGGGGAGCTTCCGTTGTGGCCTCTTGTAGAACATTGCTGGGAGTGGACGCGTGACCGCATGGAGATTGCTGCCTTCAACGATGACAAGGTAGATGAGCTGCTGATGAAGCGCGTACCTTACTATGGTATTTGTGTCTCTGCGCCGTTCATCCTCATGCGTCATTGGGAGGAGTGGAAAGAAAAGAAGACATTCACCATCGATGACAAGGACAAGGCGCTCTGCACGCTTGCATTGGAAATCCAGTACAATTGTCAGCACAAGTTCTTCGGGAAAATGGCACAAATGTACTTTGATAACATGGATAGGGACAATACTGAATACAGAAAGGTCCATTCAAAGTACAATATGTGTTATTTGCAGTTGCCTGACACGTTTAGCGTTGAGGACGTCATGAAAGTCTATGGATTGTCGAACCAAAATGCACGCAAGACGTGTTCACGACTCGCCATGGCTGGTTTTACAGAGAGCGTGCAAAAGGGGAACTACAGGAAAGTAAAGTACTCGCTAACCTAATTAGTAATGAGTAATTAGTAATGAGAAAATGATTAGTAAGGAAATGAAACTAACGCCGCATTTTACGTTGGGTGAAATGACGGCATCGAAGAGTCACCCGGAGGTGAAGAACGAGCCACGCCCCGAGCAGATCATGAACCTCATCACGGTGTGTCAGTGGCTGGAGAAACTGAGGGAAGAGTACAATAAACGCTACGCTCAAATGAGAAATGAGGAAGGAGAAAGGAGAAATGACTCGCCCGAGCAGCCCATAGTCATCAACTCGGGATTCAGGAGCAAGATGCTGAACTACGCCGTTGGCGGTGAACCCGACTCCAACCACCTCACGGGCTGCGCGGCCGACATCCGCTGCAAGGACTGTACGCAAGCAGTCAGGTATGCGGCCATCTTGATTGAGCTCTTCCAGGAAGCGAAAAAGGAGTGGGACGAGATTATCATCGAGAAGAAAGGTGTAAGATTCTGGGTGCATTTTGCAGTACGTCCCGAGCGCAACCGCTGCAAGGTGACCTGTATAACACTCTGGTAATGTGCGCCCTTCCGCAGTGTTTACTGCAGAAGGGCGTTTTATTGTGACATTGTGACATGTGACATTTTCACTTTATGAAGTGACCGACCGGCTGAAGCGAAAAAAATAATTGGGAAAGATTGTTTCTTTTCCGATTTTTTTTGTACCTTTGTCGCAGAAATTTGTAAACCTAAAGACAATGAAAACAATCAACACCCTGCTGACCTTTATGGCCCTCACCCTGGCTACCGTTGCCACGACACAGGCACAGAACCTGAAACCCGGCGACACCGTGACACTCCAGAACCCCGAGTTTGACGACGGCCAGACCGGCTGGACCAAAGAGAACAACAATTTCAGCGTAGTGACCTCAGCGGCTTTCTGCGACGGCAACCGCTTCGCCGTGAACTGGGGCGGCAACGCCTGGACGGTCTCCCAGACCATCAGCGGACTGGCCGACGGCGTCTACTTGTTGCAGGTGAACGCCCTCGACATGCTGATGAATAGCAACAAGTCGGCGCTGGAGCGTGCCCTGGCCGACGGGACGCCCGTGGAAACCTATGTCTTTGCCAACGACCGGAAGGTGCGGATGAAGTCTATTCTCGACGATGCCCTGACGGGGCAGAACATTTACCGTTTCTATAATGGCGATGCGTCGTATCTGGAATATGTCGACGACGACGATGCCACGAGCTGGATGCCGCTCAACGAGAAGGCGGTGTCGATAGCCATGTCGCGCAGCCGGCTGCTCTACCTGAACAGCGTGGTCTGTGCCGTCACGGACGGCAAGCTGACCGTCGGCGTACGGCACGAGGCCGACAGGGATACAAAGGTCTACTGGGACCATTTCCGCGTGACTTATCTCTCTGGCGATGTCAGCCGCCTGCAGTCGCTGACTGACTCGGTGCGCAACGCCGCCCTGAGCAACGCCGCCCTCAATGCCGTCTTTGCCCAGGAAGAGGAGCAGCAGCGCCAGGGCTACGAGATGCTCGACGTCACCGTAGCACAGCCGGGCACCCTGGGCGACGAGATATTTGCTAAGAAAGGCAACGACTTCAACCTGCCCGACCTGAAGCGTCTGCGTATCAAAGGACAGCTGAATGAGGCCGACCTGACGACGTTGCGCGACCGCTGCACGGGACTGCTGGAGCTGGACATGAGTCAGGTGCCGAACACTACGCTTATCGACAATCAGTTCCAGGATCACTTCAATCTGCGTTACGTCACGTTGCCGCCTTATCTCGAGGCTCTGCCGAGTAAGGCGTTCCATCAGTGTTACAGCCTGAACACAGTTCAGTTACCTGCACCGCTGAAGTCCATCGATTATCAGGCATTCTACCGCTGCTATAACCTGCGCGAAGCCGTACTGCCAGAGGGATTGACATCGTTTGGTAATGAGGTTTACACTGAAGCAGGTCTTCAACGTGTTGTCTTGCCAACAACCTTGAAGATTATCCCCTCGGGGACCTTCCGCAGCAATTATGAGCTGAGCGACATCCAGTTTGGTGGCCAGACCACCACCAATAACAGCGCCTTTGAAAACTGTACTCACCTGAAGGTGCTTCGCTTGCCCGCCACGATGACGAGACTCAACGACGGCTCTTTCAAAAACTGTAAGCGTCTGGAGGACGTGCAACTGAACGAGGGGCTCCAGGATATCTGGAGTAGCTGTTTTGGCGACTGCATAGCTCTGAAACAACTCACCCTGCCCAGCACACTGGTGGCTCTATACAGCGCACCCTTTGCGGGGTGCGACAGTCTGAAGCTTATCGTAAGCAACGCTGTGGCTGCCCCCTTCTCTCTCAACAATCTTAACACCTACGGCCGCTATAATCCCTTTGGCGACAATAAGGTGGCGCGTACCGTAAGTGTGCCTTACATTTCAGAGACCGTTTATAAGCAGACCTACGGCTGGGACGAGCACAACATCATCACTCACAGGGAACTGCCTGGGAGTGTCTATTTCATCCAACCCTATAACATGACGTGGCCTGCCGACCTGATGAATACATGGAAACCCAATGTGTATGTGACAAGCAACGCCAAGAATCTCAGCGGTACGGGTACCAATACGTGGGAGTTGACCTATGGTTCGCTCTATGTCGGCAAAAACGCCAGTTTCTCGGCCGACACGCTGACCACCTATTACAACTTCTTCTCTGCCAGGGATGCCGACAACCGGAAGTATTTTACGCCCATCCATATCGTGGGAACGGGACGTGCCGATGTTGTCGTGACCGAGATATGTGTGCCGAATGACTTCTGGACCTTCTTCTCGTTGCCTTACGATGTGAAGGTGTCGGAGATTACCAGCACCCATCCCGATGATCCCTACGTCATCCGTACTTACGACGGCAAGAAACGTGCCGAGGGCAAGAACACCGAGGCGTGGATTAATATGACCAAGGACAGCATCCTGCATGCTGGCCAGGGCTATATCCTCCGCACTATCAATGGTGCTTGGGGACAGTACTACAATAATTACTTCCTCCCGTCGGTGAACAACGCCAACAAGCCGAAGTACTTCACCAACGAGGACGTGGTGATGACGCTGCAGAACTATCCCACGGAGTTTCCGCATAACCGTTCGTGGAACTTCATAGGCAACCCTTATCCCTGCTACTTCGACATCCGCGCCATGCAGACGACGTCGCCCATTACCATCTGGAACCGTAATGGTAAGTACGAGACCTACTCGCCGCTCGACGACGACTATGTCCTGAATCCCGGACAGGCACTGTTTATCCAGCGTCCGCTGGATCAGTCGCAAGTTGTCTTTATCAAGGAGGGACGCCAGCAAAACACTACCATCCGCGACACCATATATTATAATAGGGCGCGTGCTGCCACTCCTGCTAATCGTCAGGTGTTTAACCTGCAGCTGGCTGAATGCTCGGAGAACTCAGATAACTCTTTACTGTCTGACCGCACCCGCTTTGTCATCAATGCCGCTGCCACCACCGGCTATGAAGCCGGCCGTGATGCCAGCAAGTTCTTTAGCATGGAGCAGGGCGTAGCACATCTCTATACCATTGCCGACGGTGTGAAATATGCCATCAATGAGCGGCCGATAGGCGACGGTGAGATACAGGTGGGTATGCAGCTGCCCGCAGCAGGCACCTACACCCTGGCCCTCCACCAGTCACCATCCACCATCCACCAGTCACCAGTTACCCTCATTGACCGTCTCACAGGTAACGAGACCGACCTTACTGCAAATGCCTATATTTTCCGTGCTGATGCCGGAACGCAAAACAGTCGCTTTGTCATACGGATAGGCGGTGCTACAAGCATCCGTACTGTAGTTAGCGAGTCAGTCGCTGACACCCCCTTCTACGACCTTCAGGGCCGCCGTGTCAGCCAGCCTCGTCAGGGAGTATATATCAAGGATCACAAGACTGTCATCATAAAGTAAGTGTACCATGAACAGAATCATAACACTCTGCATGGTGCTGCTGCTACAGATGGCAGCCTATGCGCAAGGAATCAACGGTTCCGACTATAACCCCCAGAACCCTCCCGGTCCTCATGAGGACGGCTATGGCGACAGCTGGCCGACGTTGACGCTGACGACATCGCCCGACTATAGCGGTGGCATCAACATAACGGTTGACGAAGACAGCTGTGTCAACAATCGTGTGCAGGCAGGAGCAATGGTGCGGCTGAATGCATTTGCAAGAGTGATTGGCTTCCGCTTCAAGGCATGGATCTCCAATGGCGACACGCTGTCCACGACAACGCCCTACATCTTCAAGATGCCTAACAAGGATGTGTCCATCTGTGCCGTCTTCGAATTCGACCCGGAGAACCCCGAGACGCCCCACGGCAATAAGTGGGACTTGGAGTCGGGCGAGCTCATTATGACCGACTTCCGGCCCGGTGATCTGTATCACCGTATAGCCGAGGTGACCTATCGTGACCCATGGACCAGCAGCTGGGAACTCATCAAGGCTGCCACCATAGCTGGCGTATGTTTGGAGGAAGTAGACGGATGGGTGACCAACAGCGACTGGAACGCCTTCAACGGTGCCAAGAACCTGGAGTTCCTGGACTACAGCCGCACCAGCGGCCTGACGAAGGTGCCCTCCTACTGTTTCAGCATCTACGAAGACTGCCCGCTGACAACCCTCGTCATGCCTGCCTCGACGGTAATCGTCGGCGCCCAGGCCTTCCACTACTGCAAGTCGCTGAGCCAGGTCA